>Ga0055584_100000848_pt1 | contig 29423 bp, 38 predicted proteins | sample OSDHelmetaG_FD_58716 | JGI IMG/M metagenome (GOLD analysis project Ga0055584, IMG submission 58716) | Pelagic marine sediment microbial communities from the LTER site Helgoland, North Sea, for post-phytoplankton bloom and carbon turnover... | ecosystem: Environmental > Aquatic > Marine >... | reverse complement strand
TTTCATCATTAATTGTATTTTCTTTAGAATGGAAATGTTCAAAAAAAGACTTAGTATCTTTCACATCAAAGTATAATTTAATTAAACTATCATCCTTAAGATGATATAAAAAGATTGAAAGCTCAAGAATTCTGGTCATAACTATTAGATAATTCCAAAGAGTGTCATCACTCCATGGGTTCTCTACGTCTTTGTTTTTCTTGTAGATTAAAAGTGTAACCCAGTAATTATGGATAATAAGTGCGCTAAAATCGCTGTCCGTATAAACGATTTTGTTATTTTTAATAAAATTATCTAAATTTTTAATAAACTTAGAACAATTCTCATCTAACGCGAACTCTTGTTTGATGTATTTTCTAGTAGTTATTATATTTTTATCTACAATACAATTATCAAAAAATATATTATGCATTTGAAATTCTTTGGAAATTATTTAGAACAAATATTTGTTTGTTGCTTGAATTTAAACTTTTTAAATCTGCAAATACCGATAAATCACACTTAAATGGAGCTTTTTTAATATACTTTTCATCATTAAGGTGTTGGCAATTAAAAGTTAATTCATTATTTCTTATACTTATAATCAATGTGATATTTTGGGAATTAATTTTATATTTTTTCTTACAAATTGGACAAGCTAAATTGATTGATTTATGACCTATTTTGTATTTTTTTTCTGTTAATTCTGAAGGTAGAATCAATCTTTCTTTAGACTCTTTATGAATGACATATCTGTCATTTTTAGGGGAAAAATTAAACAGTGTATTTATGCATGATTGTCTAGCGTGATATATATAAAGAGACTTTTTCCCGTTTAACATATTGTCAATGTTAGTTACGATGAGTTTGCCTTTTTTATCTATATTTGTTGCAATAAATTCTATAGCATTCATAAATTTCTTTATTTTTATACTTTGCATACTATGTTCTTGGAGGAGAATATCTATTTCATTGTTCTGATACTTATATGCAAGTTTAGTAATAATATATGCAGCTTCCTCATTTTCAATAGAAACAACATTACTTACCTCTAGTTTTTGTAATGCATTTTGTATATTTTTTACATTGATTTTGAGTGTTACAGATTTTATATAAGAATTAATTACGACTTGTTTTAGCTTACGCACTACGATATCTAATTTTTCTTTATTTTCGTCACTTAAATTAATTTTTTCAATCAATAAGTTTCTTACTTCTTGAATTTTAATAGTTGTCATTTGTTTATTTATTTTCATAATTTTTTTCCTTAGATTATTATAACACTTTTTTTTCTACCGTGTTTTTTTTCAATATTTAGTAGTGTTTATGTCATAAATTTATATCAATATAATAATTCGACAAGTAATACAGCAGCTTATATCACTTATGATATTCTTTATTTAAAGATAATATCAGAAAGAAATAAATAATATGATATAATTATTTATAAATAGATAATTAAAGTATAAATATATAATTTAATTATCTAAAAAAGGATAATAATGATTGAATTTTTTACAACATACGAAATCATGGAAAGATTTGTTGATATGATTGAAAAAGAACGAATTAGAAAAAACATGACGCAAAAAGATTTATATAAAGCTTCTGGTTTATCAGCAAGTGCTTATCGTAGCTTTATGGATACAAAAAATACAAAATTTGAAAATATCATAAATCTATTATTTGCATTAGATTTCACATCAAAACTTGAAGAACTTATAAAAGTAGAAGAGTTTATTTCATTAAATGAAATTAGAAATAAGAAAAATAAAAAAGTTAACAAAAGAGTAAGAAAGAGTAAAAATGACAGAAATTGATGCATATATTTATGATAAAAAAATAGGTACTCTTTTGGAGTATAAAGGAAGTATCTTTTTTCAATATGACAAAGGTTTTATAACAAGTGGACTTCAAATATCACCTATTAAACTTCCTACAAAAGAGGCTCTTTATACAAACCATGATCATAAATCTTTATATCAAGGTATGGCTGGCGTATTTTTTGATTCATTACCTGATAAGCATGGTATGACTTTCATTAATAAATATTTCCAAAGACAAGGATTAAAAACCTATGAAATTACACTACTTCATAAACTTAGCTTTATAGGAGACAGAGGTATGGGAGCAATCGAGTATTTCCCTATAGAGCATGAAAAAAATATTTTAAAAACAGATGTAATTAATGCAAAAGTTGCCTATGAAAAAATAAAAAAGAACATTGATGATAAAAATTCATCGATAGAAGACTTAATGAATATCCTTGATAGCGTTTCTCCCGTAGGTGGGGGAAGACCTAAAATGCTTATTCAGTATGATAAGAGCACTAAAATGATTAAGACAAACTCAAAAGAGTTAGAAAAAGGATATAAAAGAGCAATCATTAAATTTGATGAAGTTTATGAGGGAGTAGGAAGTATTGGACTTACAAAACTTGAATTTATTATGATGAGTATGGCGAAAGCTGTAGGAATTCAAACAGCAAACTTTGAACTCATCGAAGAAAATAGCTCTCATCATCTCATAGTAGAACGATTTGATAGAACTAAAGATGATGAAAAACTTCATATGTGTACAGCATCTGGTCTTATGCATATCGATATCTCGATTTCACAAGTTACAACATATGAGCATCTATTTATGTTAACAAAAAGAGTATGCAAAAGCCAAGAGGATATAGAAGAATTATTTAAAAGAATGATTTTAAATGTACTAGTGTTTAACTTTGATGATCATGCTAAAAATTTTGCATTTTTAATGGATAAATCTGGCAAGTGGACTCTGTCACCTGCATACGATATTACATATTCAAAAGGGTTAGCAAAACAACATATTACAACGATAGGAGGAAAGGCTTTAGGGATTAATAGAGATGATATTTTAAAAATTGCTACTGCATATTCGATTAAACATTCTAACGCAAATAAAATTCTTGATGATTGCATCAAAGTTGCTTCAACCTTTAAAAAACATGCAGTTGCTTTGGGGCTTAAAGATGATGATATTGAAGAGTATACGAGTGACATAGATAGTCAAATTGAACTTTTATTATAATTTAATTCATAGTGTAAAATAAACTATGAGACTCTAAAAACAACAGAGAAAACTCCTCTTTTTATGTTAAAAATAGCCTTTTTTTATACCATATTTTTTGATATTATGAGAAAGACTAGTGGATAAATAATATTCTGTTGCAATAATGAATATCATGAATATCAATCCAATTGTAGCAAAAATATCTTCATTTACTTTACCTGATACTTTTTCTATGAAAAACCCTGTATATATTACAAAGGTAGTTAAAACTGTTGAATATAACTTGACTAAATTGAACATCGTATTTTCAGCATTAAATTTTAAATTCTGATAATGTTCTATTTCTGATTTTAAAAACTCTAAATTATTCATATGACTGAATCCTTTCCTAGTATATTTACTACTTTATAAATATCCCAAATTTTAAAGTTTCTTTAACCTTATTAAATTCCAAAATTTGACACTGCATAATATGATGTCCTCTAAATGAGGTTGCTTCATTTGCAACATTATGCACACTTCTACTTGCAGGTAATTTTCCCTCATTATTATTCTTTCTAGCTTCTTCTCCTCTATTTTCTTTTGACCATTCATAATTAGTCATTGTCCTTATAGAATCAATAAAGCCTGGTGCTCCATCTACTATGTATTCTAAACTTTTACCCTTATCTAAAACTTCAATATTAGGAAAATATGGAATATCACTATCAACAGTACATGACAAATTAAAATTTGTAGAGTGTAAGACTGGAAAATATTTCAAATAATTTTTATGCTTGAAAATCCACATTCGGTATCTTTTTTGTGGCTTATTTAATATATGAGTATCGTCTACTTTTATACCATCTTTTTGATATTGTTTAATTGCGATAAATTCATCAGGTAAATCTAAAAATTCTTTAATATTATTACCAATCAAAATACTATTTGAAGATGCTCTATTTTGTAACTTAGCTGCTAAATCAGTGTGAAGACTAGTAGTTGTAACTTCTGTTGCAGGGGCAAAACCATATTCAGACCAAAGTACATCTTCATCTTTTCCAAAATCAATACCTATTCTTATTTTTAATGGTTCATAGTCTAATTCAACTAATTGAGGATTTAAAGTATGTTCTATATACCATAGTAAAAAACTAGATGCATTTAAAGAATCAATAATAGCATCTTCTTCACATTTATCTTTCCATCCAAAATAAGAGAATACAGCATCACCTTGGAGTCTATGTATATGACCATCAAAAACTCTTAAAAACATTGTAATAATTCTTAAGACAGTATTCTTAAAAGTTTTAGTCCAAACTAAATCATTTGTTTTTAAATAAATAGAGGTAGAATTTTTTATATCTACAAACATTGAAACTATATAATGATTTTCTGTATTATCAGAACTTTCTAAATGTCCAAAGTCAGGATGAGTACCTATCGTTTCTCTATCTCGATATTGCCCTGTTTTACCAACTAATTCTCTAAACTTATGAATTGTTTCATTAACAAAGTCATCATTTGAATAAGTATCAAGATTTGATGCAATTGATGAAAAATAAACACCATGCTCTAACGCAATCTGTTCTTGTATATAACTTTTTTCAGACTTTTCTTTATATTCTTTATCTGAAAGGGAAAATAAAGATCTTGACAAATCCCCAAAAATACTATTTAAATCTTTTTTCATCGTTATCCCATTAGTAAAATATTGAAGAAAAGCAATCCAATATTTAATATGAATATAATTGTTGACTTATTTAAATGATTAAACTTTATTTTTAATCCATTGGCTAAAATTAGATTTTGTTCTTGTAAATCTTTTATATAATTTTCCTTTGTTAAAGAATCAATTTTATTAACAAAAACACTATTTTTCATATTTTCAATGTCATTAAAGAATACTAAACTATCTTTTCCTTCATAACTATTTAAATACGGTTTAATAGCTAATAGTACAAATATTAAAGATACAGTAATCATTACAATATGACTGTAGAAAATACATATATTTATTTTCTCTACAGATGATAAAAGAAATCCTAAAATAGTAATATTACCAACAACTAAAAAACTAGATTTAAAATTCACACTTGCATAATAATGATCAAATCTTGAGATATTATATTTTAACATCTCTATTTTTTCATTATCTTCTAATTTTGTATCACTCATAATATTAATTTATTCTTTCTACTCTTACCTTATCCGTCATACACGCAACCTCTAAATAATAACTTCCATACTCTTCTATAACTTTAGCCTGTGGCATATATGCATAATGATAATTATATTTATGTTCTGATTGCTTCCATTTATTTCCACCAAAAAACTTAAAAATCACCTTCTCATCTTCAAAACCGTTAAACTCTCCATCTAATTGTCCTTCTTCTATAATATTCATTTTTATCCTTAATTTCTTTAAAAATCATACCAAAACAATGTCACAAAAAAAGTCACATCAGTAAATAATACATCCTAATTATCAAGTATCAATAAAGAATAACAAAAATATCATAGGGGGTTATTAAAATATACTCTCTATTTAGAGATATTTATCACAACATCAATAAATATCATAATTATTACTATTTTTATATACAAAATTAACTTTTTTATGAATTTATTTATCTATATAATAGGGGGGCATTTTTTTTACGCTGGACACCTCTTATGAATCGTCCCGATTTTTAGGTATAGTAACCATCAATAGAGATATGATATACTTCAATATAAAAAATATTTAATACAATATTTACTATCAATATACTAGTAAATATATAGTAAATAACTATAAAGGATTTAATCTATGTCTTATGATTTTAAAAACTGGAAAAAATTTAGAGATCAAATGAAGAATGAAAAGATTCAAGTTGCAAAGTTTGAGTTTAAATACCATGATTGTGTTTTTGATATTGTATACAGTTTAGAACAAAATGTTTTTTATGCAGCTAAAAGAGGTACACAAATTGCATTTTCTGTATATCTTGATTGGTATAAGGCTTCAGTAATTTTAGATAATGAACCGTACAAAGAACTAATAGCTTGCAAAAATAGTAACTATGATAAAAATAAACCTTATAGTCCCAACGATTTTTTAAAATCTTTAGATGATAAAATTGGTACTAGTTTTACAATTATAAAAGCTACTCATATAGAATATTTCTCTATAACTAAAAAAGCTATTCCAGATGAAGAAAAAATATATTTTTTAAGCTTTAAACCTCACACAAGTGGTAAGCGACATGTTACAGGTACAAATTTGGAAAAAACGAGAAAGATATTAGGGCATCAAATAGCAGAGTTTTGCAAATCAAATAATGTAAGTGTTGCATTTACAAATAAACCAAGCGAAAAATCGTTTGATATGATAAAAAATCCTAAAAAAATACTGGAGGAACAAATTGATTAATATAAAAGAATCCAACCAGTCAGCCCATGGGTACCCAGACATTAAAGCTAGTAAGACTAGTTGGATGAATACCGAATTGTATCATAAAAAGTTTAAATAATGGAAATACAAAAAAACTTATACACCCAAATCTGTAGAATATTAACTATTGATTACACTCTTTTCGATGAAAAAGAGAATCAAAAGATATTTAAATCTGTATCAGTACTGCATAAAGAATATCTTATCTCATCTGCTAGAGAAGCTAGAAGTATCATAAACAAAGATGATATCGATAATAAATACAATCTCATGATAAAGATCTACAATAGAAAAATCAAAGAGCATCAAGCACTATCTCTTTTGATACAACTTTTTGAAATAGCCATGAGAACGCAAGCAGCAATAATACTATCAAATAAGTTTAGTACTCCTAATCAAGATGATTGGTATTGGATAGATCCTTCAAACAGCAAACATAGAAAACTAAAAAACAAAATATCAAATAGAGCAATTACAATAAGTAAAACTATCACACCAAATATGACAACTTTTGATATGTTTCATATGCTTACTATGGGTGATGTAAAGGGACTATACATCTCACACTGGGGAACTTTCAAAGATCTATTTATAAATACCACCTACAAAAATAATACTATCACACCCTTTAGCACAAGAGAGATGTTTGAAAGTAAATTTAATAGAATCAACACATATAGAAATGAACTCTACCACGGCAATCCAGGTACAAATGGATGGAGACAAATAATCGACGATATTGAAAACATACTTGTTCATCTAGGTTATAATGTAGAGGAAGCTATAAATAATATAGATCCTAATCATACTATAATTAGTTTAGCATATATGTATAATAACTAGTTATTTGATAGTTATTATATATTAAAAGGATATAAAGTATTATTTTCAATTTTTAATTAAGTCTTCTAATATACTAATTCCACTTAAGTTTTTAACAATATTTGTTACTGAATCTGTAGTACTAGATACATCATCACTGATACCTGCAATTAATCCTGAGACATCTTTCACAGAATTCAGAACTTTTGTAATACCTTTTTTAGTCTCTTCTTTTTGCGTACTAGCAACATTTAATCTAGAAACAATTATATTAGCCATTTTATCTATATGTTCAGAATTAGTATTTAAAACAACAATCTCTTTAACAATATCTTGATTCGATATCTTTAATTCAGATTGTAGAGAGTCTTTATTTGCAATAAAACCTATTTTATAATCAACTATTTCTTTTATAGTATGTAATTGACCGCAATAATTACAAGATACTTCCAAGTCTTCATCTTGCATATCATCTTCATCCACAGTCTCACAATAATCATCTTCTCCAAAAGAATGTGATTTATCATCATTTGGACAAGTCAGTTCATAACTTTTTTGGATATATTCAGAATCAGTACTTAAGTATTCTAAAAGTTCTTTTGCTTTTTCTTCGCCTATTCCTACATGTGAGTTAATTATCTCTATAGATAAATAAATCCATTCACTTTTAGACTTATGCGAAGATATATAACTAGCTAATGCAAAGTGAATAATACATGATAAATCCTCTAAATCATTGTCTTTGCAGTATTGATATAGTTTTTGTCGTAAGTTCATCTGTATTATTTTTACCCATTTTTGTTGTTATCTTTAATAAAGTCTTTCCAAAGATTTCCACACTCTCTTTATCGTACTTCATTTTCAAATTTTCGAGAGAATATTGCTCATTTGTACAGCTACTATAAAAATCATCATCTTTAAGAGTGCCTCTTAGAGCTTTAGCTTGGGCAGACTTTACAATATTTGAAGACTGATCTTTTGCAGTAAGTCTAGTAGGTACAAGCTCATTATCATCAATTAAAGAGTATATCACTTTCTCTACTTCGATTGTATCAAAAAAACTATGAATATCTAATCCTAAAGTAGATTGCAATACACTTAAATTTTCATCTATTTTTTTATAAACATCTGCACCATCCCCAGTAAGATCTATAGAAATAACTAAATAATCATTATTTGATGATTTTTCAAGAATCATAGTTCTTCTAAATATTTTAGCTTCTTTCTTTTTATATTGAATGCCATCTATTTCAACAGGAATATCGACTAATTCAGAAGTATAAAACTCTGTATAAATTGTAAAACTCTCATCACTTTTAACTGTATTGATAACATTCAAATCAGTATGATTTGAAAATGATGGATTGTACTCTTCCGGTGTTAAATTACTTGTAAAAGTTCTTATATCAATATCATCTTTTAATTTATAAAATTTTTTATATTTTTGCCCATAAACATCTGCTATCTTTAACATATCTTGATATTCACTTGAATCTAAATCATCAAATGATTTATCATATAAAGTTTTTGAGATACTCATAAAATCAGCTTTTTTTAGTCTTCTTTTAATTTCTTCTTTAGCAGTCATAATTAGCCTTATTTCTAAACTTTAGATACATTGCCATGATGGATAACAATTCCACATGTGGTTTTATCTTTTTTATAACTATCAAGATTTTTTAGTTTAGTTACGATTGAACTTGATGATGCATTCCCTATATAAGTTCCTTCATTACTTTGAGAATATTTTTCTCCCTCAAGAACAGTTGCTGCTTCACTTGTAAATGAAGTATCTTTTTTTGTACTTATATTGATTAACTGTGGCATTTTTATTTTCCTTAGATTTTTTATAATAATACCAAAAGATTGTCACATCAAAAGTCACATATTTATTTTATAACTACCAAATAAATAAAACTTATCAAACTTAATTTGATACAAAACTTATAATGCTTCAATACACTTTCAGTAAATATATTATTATCACTATTTTTAGCTGCCATAATTGTAGTTAGAGAAACGGGAGAAATTAATTGTGCATTTACTAACATAATCATCCATGTACTATATATTGCAATATCACTAAAGTTATTGATAATCATCAATTCCGTTATATATGGTGAAAATATAATAAATAATACAAAAGGAGGTATAAGTAAAACACTTAAAACTGGTAAAATTACAATTGGGACTATAAGTACAAGATTTGATATTAATAAAAATTCGTTATAGCTGACACTATTTAGTTCTGACCATATAATCAATGTATTTCCTAAAGTACCAATCCCCATAAAAAATAAAATTTCTCCTTTGGTATTTATAATTATTGGCAAAAAATCCTTAAATATATTTCTATTTATATAAAATGACAAAAGAATATAAAAGAAAGATTCTTTTATAAGAAAATGACCCTTGATCCAGATAGATATAATTTCTATATAAATAAAATTAACAACTCCCATTAAAACTATCAACACTAAAAACTGAGTATTTAATAAATGTTTCATAGATAAATTCTTAAATGAAAGTAGCATTAAAAGAGCAATAGGTAAACCATAAAGAAATATCTCATACATATTTTCAATCTGATAAAAGTCTAAAATATAACCAGATGCAGGTGTTGTTGGATATAATAAAATACTTATTGCTAGACCTTGAGAAATTGGTAAAGTGTTAATATTATTTTTAGATATACCCTTAAAAAATGATGTCACTCCTAATCCAAATGGGAATGCAGAAAATACAGATAATATCTTCATCTCACTATTTGTATAATCTTTTTGATTGAACTTAATTTTTGTATTTTCGTTCCAGGAAGATAAAGATTTCTTTAATATTTCCAGAGAAATAACATAAATAATAACTGATTTAAGAAATAAGAAACCATTCATAAATTCAACAGTATTATGCTCTTGAACAGGGAGTGTATATACAGATAAAAAAAATGAAATAGTTGTTAACAACACAAACATTAAGATAAGATAATTATCTAATAAAAAGTTTTTCATTCATACACTCAATTTTTTATAAATTTAATGTAGCTTTCGCTACATTGTTATTGTCATAAAAAACACTTGAAAACATATGAGGTCTACCTAAAACCAAAGTAAAGAAATTTGATCCTTCTGTTGATAACCCTAATGCATGAATATTTTCACTTACTGTTCCATCATGTTTAATAATTCTATACTTATCATCTATTTCCAACCCACCATTGTAAAAATCATTTCTACTAAAAAGTTGATAGTTTCTTGATATATTATAAATTAGGGTATCATTACTATTATAATAATTAATATCTGGAATAGTTCCTTTAATTAAATAATCTACTTCGATAGTAGTATCTTCATTGGTAAAACCACTTTTTATTGTAATTGTATCTTTATTTTTTATAATAACTGGACTCTTTCCAAATTCAATAGAGCAAATTCCTGAATTTATTAAAGCTTGTAGCTGTTCAAGTCTAATATGGGGTGGTCCAACACATATTTTTGTAAAAATAGGATGCCATTTTTGAATAAATTCTTTATAACTTGCATCTGTTAAACCTTTTTCATTTATAGCATATCTAACTATATTCCGTAAATCCCTAATGATATCTTGACAAAATTTAATTGGACTACTAAACTTTCCTAAAGAACATTGTTCAATATCATTTTCTATATGTTTCATAAATTTCATTTTATATTCTTCTGTTGAACTATATGTATATCTTTCATACTTAAAAAACTCATCAATATCTAAATCATTTCTACCGGACTTCATTTCATAAGCATACATAATTTCACACTTAATCAACGGTAAAATATGTTTCTCAAAATCGAGTCTTCCATGTTCTTTTTTTAATTTATTAATTGCTCTTTCATTAAAATAAATTGGTATATACACAAATTCAGAATGAGAGTTATACGCTTTTCCTGATAGAGGAATACCTGTTTTTGAGTAAATAAATATTTTTGGCTCTTCTCCACTTGAAATATATTTCAACTTTCCACCATCTCTTACAAACTTTCCATTCAATCCTTCTGTACATTCAGATAAAATATCAAAAGCGGTAAGACCCATTCCTTGAAGTGCAATTTTTTTATTTTTTACAATATCTTTTATAAATTTAGTATTTAGTATCTGATCAAAAATCACACCTTTATCTATACTTTTTTCTAGATGCCCCATAGATAAAGTACACTTAGATACAATAAATTTATTATCCTTAGTAAGAATTTCAATTTTATTACTAAATTCTCTACAATCAATGACTTCGTCTATTATCTCTCTATACTCTATTTTATACTCTTTCATTCTAGCTATTTGTTTTAAATAGAAAAAATTTAAATATTCTCCCAAATCTCTTCTTGTTAAATAATCAGATTCTTTTGTATTATTGTTCTTATTCTCTTTATGCCATTCATACAAGCTTGGTCCTTCATGAATTGGACCAAAATCTTTCATTCCTTTTCCAAAAAACATTGTAATTTGCCCAGCAACTGTATTTACAAGTAAATAATCCGACACACTTCTATTGTGACAACCAAAACCAAAAGTATCATTTTTATCAAATAATAATAATTCAACATTCTCTGTTTTATTTGATGTAATTAAATAAGTTATCAGTCTCTCTAAAAGTAATGTACCCCGTGGACCCATTCCAACTATAGCAATTTTCGTCATATTTTCATTCATAATTTTCTCCCTAGTAAAACAATTTTTTTCTTTACAATTGTAGTCAAACATTGTCATAGAGATTGTCACAAAAAGATATTTTTTTAATTATTAAATATATAATAACTAGTTAATTACTATCTAATAACTATTAAAAAAACTTAAATCGTTTTTCCAAATACTCTTGATTATCTATAATATTCTTACTATTTAGATCCTCATAGTCCATGCTAAAAACTTTGAAAGTATTCGTGTACTCATCTCCGCTTCCAAAGTTATATACAGTTTCTATCATTGGCTTTGCTACTGTTACACTCATAGCAAGTAAGCTAAAAGCTATAATATACTCTAGTAGATCTCCTGTGCGAAGTTTGCCACCAAAAAAATGAATTCTACTATTATCCCATGGACTCAGAGGAACACCTGATATAGTTAAACTATCTGCAAACCAATGAGTAAAATATCCAACACCAAACCAAAATATCAGATCTCTAAAATCAAATAAAAAACTAAAAAGAATAATACCAAGTGGTACTATAACATAATGAGTAGCTCCCCTATGTTGTACTTTTATACCAAAAAATTTAAGTATCCACTCACTCCAATCTGGTGCCGTACATCCTAAAATTGCAACTGGCAATGCAGATGGATTAAAAGGGATGGTTACAGCTGCCGCAATTGCAATATGCGATTTCCAAGTCATTTAAAACAATCCAACTTTTCTATCCTCTCACTCCAAAATATCAAAGTACCTATAAGTGTAAAAAGTACTCCTATTATAAAACTTCCAAAATCAAATCTTCTCACAACATATCCTTAAGTTTCATTTCTTTCTTCTGTATGACATAGCTTATCAAAATTTGTGATTTTTCACTCAACTCAATATTTGTATCTGTGATATCATGATTTGCTTTTTTGATATCTTTTATAACAGTAAGCCAATCATTAAATCCACCAACACCATCAAGTTTTCGAGCTTTAGCTCTCTTCTCAAGGGCAAGTAAGATTTTTAATTCTAATTGTAGATTATCTAACTTCGCTTTTAATTTAAAGTAACTTTGTACCTCTTTTATAATTTTTTGCTTAAGTAAGATAATTTGTTTTTTTCTATCATTTGATTCTTTTTTATCAAATAATGGATATGTTAAACTCAAGCCTGCACTATAACTATTTCTTTTTGTGACTATTTCTGTTTCATTATATACACTTGTACCCTCTGCTGAACTGTGTCGAACATTTGCGGTACTTGTGATTTTTAATCTAGTAAAATCCAAATCATATCCTAGATTTGCATAAATAAAATGAGCAACTTGATTGGTATCATACCTTTTTATTTTAACAGATAAATCATAAATGTTTTTATCTATATCAACTAAATCTTGATATTCTGTTTTCGTGATCTTTTTTGATTCATACTCTGCACCAAATACTGCACTTAATAAAAATATATGTATTATAAAAGATTTCATATTCATAATTAGTTTGTTCCCTTTGTAACCATTCGTCCTGCCATAACCAACATAGCAGCTTCAGGAAGTCCACCTATAAAAAGCCCTAAGATAAATATAGCAAATAAAATGTTTGTAGCATCTACAGATGCTTTTGATGTGAGTTGAACAGTACTTATTTTCATTCGTCTTTTAAACATAATGTTTCTAATTGTACGGTTAATATTATCTTCCCCTTTTGCGGTTACCACATATCTTTTACAATTTCTCACTAAATCTTTTGTGAGTTCTAATTTTTTCCCTGTGATTTTATCTATATCATCTATAATAACTACAGACATTTTAGCTTTTTCAATGAGGGCTTCTATCTCATCAGGGTTTGTAATCAATAGTTTTTGGGTCTCTTCATCATTATCAAGATTTTTATGAAGTATTTCAGATAAACTATCTGTCGCTTTAAAGATGATTTTGGTTTCATTTTTCCAAAGAGAATCTACCATATTTACAATCGTTTTTAACTTTTGAGATTTTCCACTTGCTTCAATACCATAAATTATAAGGCTACCTTTTTTTGAAATATAGGTCTCTTTTGGATTTTTATCGAATATATCTTTTTTCTCTTTAAGATATAAAGCACGATTGCCATCATTATTTATCTTTTTAAATTTAAAATATTTAATCATGATTATTTTTGAGTATTCTTTGGACTTGTTTTTTTTGGATAGGTTTGCCACTTTTGCCAAGTACTCCATCAAGTGCTAGTATATTTGCTATTTGTGAAGAGGAGATATCTTTAAATTTTTTAACTCGTAAAATGACATTTTGTTCTGTAGTGTTTTCTCTTATTTTTTTAACACCATTTTCATAATAAAACTCATAACCATATTTGGCATACTTACCACCTAAGGCTTCCCTTTTTGATTTTTTGTTTTCAAAGGCTTTATTGATTCTCCAAATTGTTGTTTCTTTTTCATATTGAGCAAAGGCTAAAAGGATATTTTCTATAAGTTCAGAGGTACTATCTTTTTTTCTATTTTCAAGGGTAACTAGCTTTGCACCTTTTTTTGAATCTCATATCGTATCCAGCCACTTTGCACTGTATCACGGCTGATTCTATCTAACCGTAATACAACTACCATATCATCTTTTTGTAGGTTTTCAAGTAAATCTAAAAGTGCTTTCCTTTTGTGTAAAGGAGCAGCACCTGAGATCATCTCCTTATAAGTTTTCGCAACTTCAAAATGCGACTCTATCTCTTTTTTTTGTACTTCAAAAGAGTTTTTTTGTTTATCTTCATTTGTCGATAGTCTTAGATATGCATGTACCACCCTTACCTCCTAATTGAAGTAAAAATGATACCAAAACTATGTCACACTAATAGTCACAAATACTACTTTTGTCCAAGAAAAGCTTTTTTGAAAAACGGAGATACTTGTGATGGATTCCAAGCTAATGTAATGACGGAATGTCCTAACTTACCATAATCACCGTAATCATTTATTATTTCACTTCCTCCAAACTTAGTGTATAATTTATAATGTTCATTTATTATAGATAATAATGTAATATCTATATTATTATTCATAAATAACAAATAGATAGCTTTCATAATATATTTAAATTCGAGACTTAAACCTTTATTCTCGTTCCTTACAATTAGCCTTGAAAGCTCTCCAATAACAGAATATTTCTCTCTTATACTATTAAATGAAAACTTATTTTCAGAGGGAAGCTTGTTCGTAGAATCAAATATAAGCCTTGTTGTACCTGTAATAATTTTATTGTTTTTAATAAATACAATTGCCGAATTACTATCATACTTATCAAAATTTAATCCTTCGATTTCATCAGGAAACTCCTCTTGATAATTTATAGATCCATATACATCACTTCGTAGTTTAAATACATCGATAAGATCCTCTGCTGTAGTAGCTAAATGTAGATTCTTGTTTTCATTTGGGAAGTTTATGTTTTTATTGAAACTTATAGCTTCATCTATTGTTTTTTCTAAAAAGAGTCTTTGTTTAAAAAGCTCTAGTGCTTGCTGTTGTTGTGCATTAAAACTTTCCGGCATATAGCTTAGTTTTGTACTTATATTTTGTTCTACTAGTTCTTGTAGTGCCATTATTGAGTTGTTTTTATTTATGTTAATATTTGTCATTATTTATCCTTTTAAATTGTTTGATTTGATCTGTGTAAAAATTTAAATGAATAGTATAATTAAAGGGAAATAGATAAAACACCTATAAAGTTTGATATGCGTTTTGTTTTGTATTGAAATATATTTTGCCAAGGAAAGATATCCCTTATGCAAATAAAAATGTGATAATTAAAAAGTGATTAAAAAAATATTTATTGATGAAGATATAGGAGATATATCTTATTTTTGTCGTTTTAAATTGTAGCCGTATCCATAGTTTGCTTCTATGATATTGTTTCCAAGCTTTCCCTTAAGTCTGTATACTAAAGTTCGTAAAGCACTTAAAGAGGGTTTGTTTCCATCCCAAATAACATCTTCTAGGTCACCATTTTGTACCGTATTATAGTTTGCATCTATGAGTATAGATAAAAGTGCCTCCTCTTTTGGACCTAGTTTTATAAATTTATCATTATAATATAAACTATTCTCTACGCTATCAAAATAAAATCCATCTCCTAAATAATGATGATTTTCATTTATCTCTTTTGGTGACACCATGCTTAATTTATAGATAGCGAGCTGTATATTTGTTTTCAGTTCATCTGGTTTAAATGGTTTAACAATATATCCCAAAGGATTTGTAGAAAATGCCCTTTGCATAGTGATGTCATCTGAAAAAGCTGTAATATAAACTATAGATATATTTTGTGTTTGTTGTATCATTTTAACGATCTCAATACCATCTTTATTTTTACCTAATTTAATATCCATCAAAATGATATCAGGCGTATTGTTTTCTATAGAACTTAATACTCTTTTTTGTGTGTGCACCATATCGGTTACTTCACACTGCAAACTTTCAACCTCTGATTTTAGGTCCATCGCAGCAACTGTTTCATCTTCTACTATTAAAATTTTAGTTTTCTTCATCCTCTTCTCTCCATATAATTGTTGTCTCCACTCCATAGTTTGTATCCATATCGATACTACCATCTAATTTTGACTCTACTAGTGTTGTTACGAGTATCAAACCAAAAGATTTTTTTATTTTTTCTTGGTCATATCCCACTCCATTATCTTTAACTATCAAGGTATACTTATCTTCAAATTTAGTTAAAAATATATCTATATATTTATCTTTTTGAGTATCATCGTTAAAAGCATATTTTAAACAGTTCGTTACTAACTCATTGAGTATAATTCCACATGAAACAGCCTGCTCTGTTTGTAAATCTGTATCAATCGTATAGTTAATATCTATATTTAAAGTATAAGTATCTTGAATCCCTTCAATAAGAGTCGTAAAGTACTCGTAAGCATTTATATAAGATATATCCTCTTTTTGATAAAGCAACTCATGAAGTTCGCTCATAGCATTTAATCTATTTTGAGTAGTAAGAAATAAAGCCTGTACTTTTTTATCATCTATATCATTTGTTTGGAGTCGTATAAGAGAAACTATCATCTGCATATTGTTTTTTACTCTATGATTTAGTTCTTGTAGGAGTAAAGTTTTTTCTTCAAGACTTAACTTTAAATCTTTAGTTTTCTCTTGGACTTGTAGCTCTAGGCGTTCATTTTCTGTTAATTTTTGGACTACTAATTCTTCATTTGCATTTATTTTTTCTTTTTGAAGAGTATTAATTTTATCAGATAAAGCAATAGCGAAAATAACTGCTTCAGTAATAAAAGCTATTTCTACTATATACGGAGAATAGTGATATATATTAAATACACCTATACTAGATAAATACATTAAAATACCTGCAATAGAAACAACTATCCAACCAAATAAAATAAAATAAGCTTCTCTATTTCTTTTATAACTTAAATATATTGTTAACGCTACTAAATACAGTAATAAAATAACAGTAAATATATTTCTATATTTATTAAATTCATCTGTCAAAATAAAGATAAGTATTAAGAATGGAAATATACAAAGGTAAATTGTTAAAATCCTATTTAATATATAATATTGTCTAATTTGCAGAAAGTTTTTAATAAACAATCCCAACATTAAAATTGGGAATGCAACAATTACTACAGAAAGATTTATTATTGATGAAATATAAGTATCAGCTAGTAGATAAATATATGAAACTCCGGTATACATCATTTGGTGAACAATAACTCCTAGTATATACAATACATACCATAAATAACTGATATCTCTAGAAAATATATAAATAAACAGATTATATATTACCAATATTGCCATAGCACCAAAAAACAAAAATAATATAGCTTGATGTTTTAATTCATGATTATAAAAGTCTGGCTGTTTCCAAATTTTTAATTTTATAATCAATGTTGTAATATGTGATGATGCTTTTAAATAATATATTTTTGACTCATTAGGAGATAAGTTGATAGAAAAAATGGGATTAATTGATTTCCTATTCTGATTTATATTTCCTAATCCATCAGAGTATACTGTATCAGATGAATGGTCAAAAAGATCTACATATGTACTCAAAGGATTTCCATACTCCAAAATCTTATGAATAGCTTTATCACTATTATTTTTTACAGTAAATTTTACCCATACATCAAAATCAGGAGAATACCCATAACTTAATAACTTTTTATCATTATCTTGAAACTTTATATCTTTGGAAGTGATATCATCAATAGTGAGTTTTTTTGTTGTATCTATATAAATTTGAGATGATGACAATATCTCTAACTCTTCTGTCGTATCATCAACTACAATCGTTGTTGCATATAAGATATTTGTACAAAATAATAGTATCGTAAGTATAAATTTTATCATCTTTAAGTTCCTGAATAATTATATCTATAAATTGTCACATAAAAAGTCACATATTTATAAATATAATTTTAGCAGGATTATTTTATATACTCGTCTTTTAGCTATGGTATAAGTTTATCAATAACTAATACATAAAATGGGATTCTGTGTTTGTGTGTTATTTTTGCAAATTGATTGCAAGTGCTAGTCACTGCATCAAGTATATCTGATGCATCATATTTCTCATCAAGTATTTTATCTATAGCATCTACGACCGTATTTTTTTCATGATCTTGTTCGCAAGCTACCCACTTTTCATCTTCTGTGTTTACTCTTAACACTGGATTACTTATAAGATCATAACACTCTTTAATCCTATCGTTTGAGATAGAAAGTTTATTTAAGTACTCTTGTACCTCTTCTAAAGTATGCATATTTTACCTCCTTTATAAACTATCCAAAATCATTTTTAGATGTGCCCTATTTTATAATAATATAGTCACATAAATTGTCACAACTATAGTATTTATCGTAGATTAAACACTTAGGAATATCATAATAAGAAAGAAATTAATCTTAAAAGAGAATTTTCTATTTATATCTCCTCATTTTTAATCTCACGATAATTTTCTAAAATCTGTCCAAAATTATTACTCAAAAGTTCCCCAGTTAACCAAGCTACAGGTACATCATTTTCTGTACCATAGTTCATTAAATCAAATTTTAATTCATTTAGATATTTTGATTGTTCAAAACTTATACTTCTGACTTCTTTCTCAGATATTGTATTGTTTGCTAAAATAGAACGAATTACCTCTTCATCCTCTTGAGATATTCCTTTTTCTTCAAAATAGTTTGGCATATGTTCATCTACAAGGTTTAAATAAGTTTTATTTGAATCATAAGACTCCTCTTGTACTTTACCTACATCTTGTGTGTAAGTTAAAGATTGAGTTTATTCTGTTGTATTATTTACCTCAATATAATCCTCTTTTGGATTCGTAGTACTTTGGTTGTCTTGTTTATCTTCTGTATCCATATACTGACTAAATGAGGTACTAGAAGAATCATCCTTATTTTGTTTTATAACTGGATATTCGTTTGTTGTCTGGGTATTTGTAGTTAATATTTCCATTTATTTTTCCTTATAGTTGATTTTTTCTTTTATAGTAGGTAAAATCTTATTACTAATATTTAGATCTCGTAACAGTTTATTATCCTTTGAATAATTGTTTTCTTCTTCCCCATCAATATAACAAGACAACATATCCCCTGATATATCAAGTTTTAAAAAGTATTTATAGTCAGGGTCTACACCACTTAAAAAAGAGCCATCACAACTGATAGTTGTATTGAACTCTTTATTTGTTACTTCTATGTATGTATATTCTATATAATTTTTGTAGTGTTCATTTAAAGAAAATGAAAATTTACTTTGTCTACTATCTTCCTCTATTGTTCCATTTAGAAGGATATATTTCCCTCCAGGAAGTACAGAAATAATCTTTTGTGAGCTTTTTAAAAATACTGCATATTTGTTATTTTTATCAGAAGTAGAAGAGAGCGTTATCGTTTCTTCTTTGATTTTCATATTGTAGGGATCTATATCAGAAATTTTTATATTTTGTATTTGTTCTTTCTGAATAGGCTCTTTTTTTAGTGAAATATCTTTTAATATATTTTGATCATTATTTTTTTTAGTATTTTGTACAATGATTGGAGAAACGCTAATCTCTTTTTTCTCATACACTATAGGTATGTTCTTTTCTTCATTTTCTATCAAAGAAGGACTAACTATTTTAATAGGCTCAGGAACTATCTCTTCTTCTGAAAACACAAAACTCAATCCAACTACAAATATAAGTAGGGAAACGTATACAATGATTTTATTTTTATTTATTTCATTCATAAATAAAATTATATCAAAACAATGTCACATAAATTGTCACAACCATAGTATTTATAGTAGATGTGACAATTTATGTGATTTTGTTTTGTTATGATTTCTCAATTATTTTACTGGTGTCTAATTTTAGATAAACAAAAGTTACAAATGTAACAAAAAAGGAGAAAAAATGAAAAAGATTTTATTGGTAATTAGTTTACTATTTACTATAAATTTAAGTGCCGTTGATATTTCAGAGAGCAGTTGTAAGAATTTTGCTTGGGACAGCAACACCGCCCCACAAGCAGATTTATGTTTTGATATACAATATATATTACCAGAATACATTTTATATAATGGAAATGCCTACTATGGTTACTATGAAGATGTAAAAGGATATCAAAGTTCAACTTCTTTAAATCATGAAGGTTCTTTTCTATATATTTATGTTGATGTATTTGGGGTGCCTAACACTCAACCTACAGTTATGTATAAATATAAAACATTGCCAATAGTAGCAAGTGAGAATATTATCAATACAAATGGTGGAAATATCATCAATGGGAAGAGGTATGTATATAAATATCAAGAAGATTCTGACTGGGGACCTGTCAACTCTGGAGATATTATAGTAAAAAAATATACTAATGTCGTAGATAGCATACATGTTCAATAAAATATAAAAAAAGAGAGGTATTAATATATCCCTCTTTTTTAATGTTACAAATAACTATTTAGAATAATGTTATTTTCTTTTTCCTTCTTTTCTAAAGCTTCTGAATAATTATCAAAAAACTGTTGAAATAAATTTTTATTAACACTGTGGTGTAATTCATCAGAATACTGTTTTTCATAATTTTCATATAATGTCACTACACCATTTATATAATCAGATGTACTTTTTGAAGAGTTTAATATATTTTTATTATTTATTCCTTCAACAGTAGGTAATCCAGGTCCCATTGTTAAAGCCAAAAAAGTTGAAGAATTTTCTCCTGAGTCATTGTATGTCTTTATATAAGCATCTGAAAATTCATCTGTCAAATTTGCATTAGGTTGAAATAAAGGTGATATCCTTAAACCATTTTTTTGCTGCTCTTGAAAAAACTGAGCCGATTGTTCTGCTGTTGCTATAGGATATGATACATTACTATCATTTTTAGAAATAGCATCAATAATCTTATTATAGTTTTTAATATATTGTTCATTCATAGGTTTAGTTTCTACATTCTCAATTGTATAACTATCGTTTATACTAGCTGTAGTATTTACCTTTTGCTCATAGGGTGAGTAAGATTGGTAGTTAATATCTGTTATTTGCATTTTATCTCCAATATGTAATTCTTTGTATGTTTAATAAATTCTACCAAAACATTGTCACATATCTAGCAAAACATTGTCACATATCTAGTGGAAAATAAAAAAACTGATCATTAAAACTTGAGGAAAGAGATCACAATATAATTAGAAATGAGCATTCAACAAGTAAATATATAGTAATTAACTATATATTTAATAGCTTATTTATAATATCCCTGTATCAATCAAAGCATTTCTTATCATAGCATTTATCCCAATACCTCTTTGAAGAGATACTTTTACTAACTTCTCTTTTTGAGCTGCTGTAAACTTCACAACTACACTTTTTGTAAGTTTATCTGCTTCATCTTTTCTAGGAGCACCGTCGGGATTGAAGCTTGGTTTCTTTTTTTTGCTCTCATCTAGTGAAGCCGATCCAGCTATCTCTTTTACATCATCATATTTTACTTTTGCCATTTGTTACCTCTTGATTTTTTACATTTTTACTATATTTACTATTAAATAGCTAGTAAATAACTATTTACTTAATATCTCTTTTGCAAATTCTTTAAACTCTTCTTTTGCTTTTGTATCTTTCTTTTTTGATTCCGTTATCGTTGCACCTGTTGAAACAATTGTAGATATCTCTACTCTTTCTCGTAAAATAGAATCCAAAATATTATAATGTTCTGATTTATTTATAAACTTTTTTAAATCATTAAAATCTTTTTGAGTTGGTTTTATTTTATTTAATACTACATTTGTTTGAATCTGTCGACCTACAACTTTACTAACCTCTTTTAAAATCTCTTCATATTTTTGAAGTCCAAGTATCTCTATAAAGTGAGCACTTACAGGTGTGATGATTTTATCTGATGCCATAATAGCAATACGATTATAAGTACTATCAAATCCCCCACTATCTATTAGAACTATCTGATCATCTTCAATATCATTTAAAAAATCTACAAGATCTTTTTTATCATCAAATGTTTTAATATCAAATGCTTTTTTAGGATTGTATTTTTTACGAATTTTATTTAGACCTGTTAATGTTTGTTGAACATCTAAATCTATGATAATAAAATCAATTTTCTTTTTTTGTAAGTATCCTGCAAAGTTCCAACAAATAGTACTTTTTCCTACTCCACCTTTTTGGTGTGACACAGTTATAATCATCAAATTACCCCTAGATTTTTATCTTAAATTTATTATAATGAATTTTCTATTAATTTGCTATTAATTATATAGCAAATAACTATACATTGATAATTTTAAATACTAACTCACCTTATTTTGTCACACCATTTGTCACAAAATTTTCAAAAGTATTTTACTATTTATTATATAGTTAATAACTTTCTATTAAATATTAAATAAATATTAATAAAATAGTTAATAAATAGTAATTAGGAATAAATTTAATAATAGTTTAAAGTTAGAATGCTATACTTTTATCAGCCAAAGAAGGTGTGACACTGCATCTCTAAAAGCCTCTTGGAAACAAGAGGCTTTTTTCATTTATACACATATCTCTTATACAAGTTTATATCTTCCTAAGAATCCATTCGTTATAATTTAATCATATATTGTTTTTAAATGACCTCTCTAGAGATTATTTAAAAGTGAAGTCATACCTTCTTTGGCGAGCAAGTAGACTTCATAAATTTTTTTCTAAAATTTCAATCATATTATTTTAATATTTTACATTACAGGAATAAAAAGTGCAGACTTATAAACTCAATAGAGGCTATCGCCATGATTTGTGGTAGCCTCATTAAACAACGAAACCATAATAGAGTTTCATCAACTTTTACAAGATAAGCTATTTTTAAAAAATATTCAATCTTGTAATACTAAAGAAGAACTCAACTATTACATCAAACCAAAAGAGAAACTCATAGCTCTTCATGATAGATTTATAAAATATGGCACCAATAAAGCTACATCATTCATCATTATTGATATAGACAATAGAAAAAGAAAAACACTACAAGCATATGAAAAAGAAGTTCACTATAAACTAAATAACTATGAACCAAGTTGGATCAGTAAAACCGACAAAGGTTTTCATGTAGGCTTCATTCTAGAATCACCACTTTGGCTTAATGACGAAACTAAAAAAAAACAAGCAGAGGAGATCAAAAAAGATCTTACACTTTTACTAGATGCAGATATTGCAGGAAGTCATAGACTTCTAGGATACTGGAGAAATCCACTCACACATGAATCTATAATCAATACAAAAGTTCACAATATAGAAAAACTTCAAGAAATAGCAACAGAACAATACTTTGAAAGCTTCTCATTATTCGATGAGCCTTCTGTAAATAACACAAAATATCAAAACCGAACTAAAAATAAACAAGAGCTATCAAAATCAAACTGGGAACAAATAGATAAAACAGGTTTCATAAAAGGAAATAGAAACAACTTCTTATTTACCAAAATCATAGGGATGCTATACAACGGAATCATTACAAACGAACAAGTACACAAAACAATTCAAAACATTAATCGAAATGAACTAGATCAAAAAGAGATAAATGCAATAGCAAATTCGATTTTAAAATATAATATACAAAAAAATACAAAAGATAGTAACTTAGAAAAAAAAGTAAAAGGTATCTATAGCAATGACCTTTGGAAAAATCAAATACACAACTACAAAAAAAACAATAAAACAGAATTTGCAAGACAAAAAATAGGACAAAAAATATCAACGGCAAAAATCATTCAATCAACTATAGAAAAACTCATAAAAGGCTACCTACAAACATATATCAACCATGAACCATTTATAAATAAAAATATAGAAAAAAATACAAGTGTTAAAAAAAGAACCATACAAAGATATAGAAATGAAAGACACCTAGAAGAAACAATAAAAGTCGAGGCATTTAAAAGGTATCTACAAGGGCTGGCTCCAAAAGATGTTATGGCAAATGACACCCCTATAAAAAACATCGTAAATTTAGCTATAAAAGGGCTCGAATTTCACTATGAAAAAACAAGTAAAGTATTTAAATTTAAGATCGATGTGGATAGTAAGTTGATTTTTTATGAGATGGTGGGTGATTTAGGAGATGTTGCAGCGTAATATTGGTGAGTCCCAGGACAAATTAAGATCAATTACCTTTTACTATATATTCTTTATCATCTGATTTAAAAACAACTTTATCACAAGCACGCATTATTGCTATATTAAAATCAAAAGCTCCTTTTTTATCTTCAGCTAAAAAAGATACATATATATCAATACCTCCATAAAATTTTATACTCAATAAGTAACTACCATACTCATCAGGTTCTGCAAACTTATATGTAAATACATCTTTATTTGAACCTTGCTCGGGAGTATTTATTAACTCTTTTGCTGCTTGTTCTTTCACAAATTTTACAAAAGTATTATTATTTGTATCTTCACTATGAAGGTACCCCAAAACAACTTTTAATTTTCCTTTAAAGCGTTTTTTAAAATGATGATAATGAAGTCCATATGCAATATGTTTAAAACTCTCTATTAATCTCTCATGATCTGGAGTACCCCAAATCACCTCTAAAAAACCATTATCACCTTTTAAATAGTAATGTTTTCTCTTTTTAAACGCTTTATCTAATAGTCTATTAGAAGTTCTTTTTATTGCACGGTTTACTTTTGTTAATCTATGTTTATACCCAATAGAATTATTACCAAATATACCAGCTAAACTAACCATTAAAAATTCATCATCTTTACTTTTTGCACTATTATGAAAATAACAACTTGGAACTGTGATTAATTCTTTACGATAATTTTCTCCATCTACCTCTTTTGCAACAGGAAATAAACACTTTGGAGGAACATGCTCCATTGATGTAGCATCATTCTCACACATATAACATTTCATTTGTTCTTCCATAATATACCCTTATTCTTGATTATTTGGTAACTATTTTAATTTCTCTGTCACTCTTTTTACAAGAGCATCACAACACCCTGAAATTTCAAAAGATAGACTATCAAGACTTTTCCCTTTTAATAAAATCTTCGGTGTTTGATTATGTTCACTACATCGAATATATCCTACAGCTTTTTTAACTGTTTCACCAATTTGCTGAAACATAGCACCTTCCAATGCATCTGCTATATTATTAGGATTTACTTTTTTACCATTTATTTCAAATGAGATTTCTATCATTGCTGTACCTTTTTCGAATTTTATTTATTGTATCGTATTTTATAAAACCTTTGTAAAAACATGTCATTATGCAATATTATCAATATAATAGATAGTAAATAACTATTGATCTTTTATCTCATTTAACATACCCAAAGGCAAATCTAAACTATAATCAACATCAAAATTTTCATCTGTAAGATCAAAGTAATTAGATCTAACTCCAGTGTAGCTACCATCTGATTCTTTTTTTGACTCAACTACTACTAACTTTCTTTTAATTTTACCGTTTAAAAAATCTTCATAAAGGGTTAGAAATATATTTGCGGTTTCTGGCTTATCAAACCAATCTGTTAAACTATACCAACACCACTGCAATGAGAGCTGTCGTCCTCTTCTTTTTGTTTTGGTAAGATACCTCATAGGCTTTTTTAAAGCTCTTGTAGTACCTTTGATCTCATAAATAGTATATATACCATCTTTGTCAACTGTAACTGCATCAAGACCTCTTAGACTATATGCCATGGTATTTTCAAACACTACTGTTTCAGAATCATTTTCCAACATATCTTTAAAAAAGTATGCTATACCTGATAACTCTATTGTGTCATATCCTATTGATTGGTCTTGTGTAGTTTGTATCTCTTTATAGATAGGGGTGATAAAATCTTCATTTATGGATGATACCACTTTAGAGGTGGTATCTTTATTCATCTCAAGCCAAATAAGATGACAGGCTTGTGCTACTTTGATCATTTGGTTTAGTTGATTCATAATATTATACTTTTCTTGATTCATCTACAATAAGTGTACATATTATTCTATAAGAATTATTAAACTCTGTAGATTTGTTTCTGTACTCTAATGAACAAACAGTAGATTGTAATTCATCTACTGTTATTTTATGAAACAAAGAAAGTTGATATACACCAAAATCAGTTGCCTGGCTAAGATACTCTTGATATATTTTCTCAATATGAGGAAAATAAACACGGATAAGAAAACTCAATCTAGCTGTAATATCATCATATTTTTCTCTTTTATGCTCTTGATTAAATAAGCTTGTAAGTGTCTTATTCGTAAAAGAACCATGCTTTGATATTAATACAAATATATCATTAAGATGTTTTAAGGTTTGCTCTTTTTTAGTTTTAATACTATTGTTTATAATATCTTTAGATATTGCAAATAAAAAACCTACAAACGCACCTATTATTAAAGTAATTGTAGGGTCCGATAATATATTAACACTTTCCACTATATTTCATTTCTTCAATAAAAGCTAATATATCTTCTTCAAATTCAAATCTAAAATCAATTTCTAATTTTAGTACCGCATCTGCAATACTTACAATACTTTGCATTTCATTATTATTTAGTGTTTGGGTATTATTCTTATTTGTTATTTTTAAATAAGCTTTTCTATTAATTGTTTGAAATGAATCAAAGAATCCATCTGCAGGAAAACCTCTTTTGGTTTTTATCATAACCGTATATTGTGGAATAATATTATCCCCATTATAGTTATAAGTATCTTTATTAGTTATATAGTTTTCAACTTCTTCAAAATCTCTCCAAAGCATTGAGTCATCTTTATTAAAATTATCATAAATGTCTCCATATGTTATGGAGGTATTATTAGAAACATAATCTTTAGCATTATGAATTAAATATTTTGCAATTCCACATTTATTTGCCATTCTTCTCTCCTATTTTTTAATTAGTTATATTTACCAAAACATTATTTTACTAGTTATTACATATCTATAAAGTATATTTTTAGAAATTAAATCTTCACAATTTCAGAATTAGGTGTAACTCTTATACTTCCATCATCCAACACATTGGAAGTATGATTGTACTGATTTAATTCTGTGGATATTTGCTCAGATAAAGCTCTTGTAAGCCTTTTTCTTCCGGAAACTTCTTTGATAGTTTCTTTTGTTAATTCAATAGTTGTATTTGCATCACTTGGAAAATCTTCCGATGAAAATCCCGCAGATTCATTTTTTTCTGTAAAAAATACTGCTAACTTATTTATATATATTTCTCTTGCAATTTCATCTGCTTTTTTCAACATATTATATTCTCCTAAAAATAAAACTCTTTATTAATGGATAAAGAGTTTTGTTGTTCACTTTAATATAGTACTGATTATTTCTTTGTACTCTTAGATGGTTTTAGACTTGGTGTATTTCCTGGTGTAGATTTATTATCTCTACGCCGTTGATCTTTTTTCCCTGTTGATTTTGCTGTTGGCTTTGGTCCTGGCTTTAATGGCATATTATTTTCCTCCTTATTTAAAACTCACTATACAATAGCGGTAATACTTATTTTAACAATAGATTGTCACATAAAAAGTCACAACATATAAAAACTATTATTTATATAGTTATTATATAGTAAATAGATATACTATAACTATAAAGGAGATTTATTAATTCTAGACTCCATTACTTTATTTGCGAGTTCTGTATTTCTGTTAGGATAAAAACTCAATATATTATCTGAATCCAATAACACATCATATTTTGCATCTATTAAAATCTTTTTAGTCTCGGTATTTAAATCATCAAATATATCTTTAGATTTATTTTTGATGATAATTTTTACTTTTGATAATTTTATTTGATTTTCATTGTAAGTATTCATCTCTTTTTTAAGATTTATATATTCAGGATCACTTATATATCTTTTAGGAAAAAGACTGTAACTATAGTCTTTTTCAATCTCTTATAATTTTTTTTGTATTAATTCTTTATCCATTGTAAATCAACTATCTATCTTCTTATTCTATTAAAGATTGCAGTAATCATTCCTACAAAACATAGCCATATAAATATCGTTAATGCAAATGATATTGAATGTGATTTCTCACTCATATTTTGAAACCATTTCTTATTTTCTTGTGTAAATGGTGCAGTGATATGTGATGTAGCATAATAAAATTTCACCCAAAAACTATCTTCTTTAATTTTTGGTACTTTTTGTTCATTGTATTTAAAATCAAATCGATTATCATAAGCTGGAAAACTTTCATTCATACTATTTGTATCTTTATTGTCATAATCTATAACTTTACTAATTAGTAGAAAATCAGAAATAGTATAACCTGTTACATTAAAATTTGAAATCTTATCATATTTTACATCAAGTAAAAAAGAAGGTGTTGCTGGTGTGGAGATATAGTCTATGTTTGGTTTCTGCATACTTCCTATTAGACATAACGTCAAAATAATCATAATCAAACTTCGTAGATATCTTTCTCCAAATCCATTTATTAAAAAACTAAATGTTAATAAAGGTACTTCCAGTGGGCGTAAAGATAAATTTATTTTCGTTATATTTTGTGCATAGTAAAAATCTCCTGACTGTTGAAAATTTGATACATTTTTAAAATTGACTTTTATATCATTATACATGGCATTTATATTTTTAAGTGTATGATTATAACTTTCTATTTTTTCATCTTTATTAGCTTTTTTATCTTGTATATTTAAATACTCATAGACAAGTTTTCTTTCATCAGCAATACCAACATGATGATTAATCAAATATTCTTTTTTTGTAATAAAACTTAATAACATATCTATTAATCTATGTAGAAATGTGGGTATTAGCAAAATTACTAAAGATATAGCAATATATGGATTATAATTGTAAGCTATACCAATAGCAATGGAAAATATAATTATCCAATACATTAAAATGGGTCTTCTCTTAGGAATCAGCAGTGTATTGTTATCATTTCTTATTATCGGGAACCTACAATTTAAAAAAGTTGTTTTATCTAAAAATGAATTTAAAAAATATGTATTTTCA
>Ga0055584_100000847_pt1 | contig 29426 bp, 28 predicted proteins | sample OSDHelmetaG_FD_58716 | JGI IMG/M metagenome (GOLD analysis project Ga0055584, IMG submission 58716) | Pelagic marine sediment microbial communities from the LTER site Helgoland, North Sea, for post-phytoplankton bloom and carbon turnover... | ecosystem: Environmental > Aquatic > Marine >... | reverse complement strand
CATATTTTCAGAGCCTACGATATTCGCGGTATCGCAGAAACAGAACTACATAACGATGCTGTCTACAAAATCGGCCTTGCCATTGGCAGCGAATGTAAAGACAGAGAACAACAAGCAGTATATGTAGGCTATGACGGCCGCAAATCCAGCCCCAGGATCAAAGCCTCCTTGGTCAAGGGGTTGCTGGATAGCGGTAGAGACGTGATTGACCTAGGTCTGGTAACCACACCGATTCTATACTTTGCTACCGCTACACTGGATACTCAAAGCGGAGTAATGGTCACCGGCAGCCATAATGCTGCTGAATATAATGGACTGAAGATCACTATCGCTGGAAACACCATCTGCGACACCGAACTATCGGGGCTTTATCAACGCATTGCTGACGGTGTCTTCACTGAGGGCGCAGGAAAAATTATCAAGAAAGATCTGCGCGGCCAATACATAGAAAAAATTGTATCGGATATGGCTATTGCAGTCCCACTTAAGATTGTTGTCGATGCAGGCAACGGGGTAGCCGGGCTTTACGCACCCGAGCTGCTAGAGGAGCTGGGCTGTGAAGTGATCCCATTGTATTGCGATGTGGATGGAGATTTCCCCAACCACCACCCTGACCCAAGTGACGAGAATAACCTTGCAGATTTGCGCAAAGTGGTAGATCAGCAACAAGCTGACCTGGGTATTGCCTTTGATGGCGATGGCGATCGTCTAGCCGTAGTCACCAATTCTGGTCAAATTGTCCGCGCAGACAAACTGTTGATGCTATTTGCCCAGGATATTGTGTCTCGCAACCCAGGTGCAGATGTGATTTTCGATGTGAAATGCAGCCATCATCTCGCCCAGCTGGTTAGCAGTTATGGCGGCAGGCCGATCATGTGGAAATCTGGCCACGCTTACATGAAACAGAAACTGAAAGAAACCTCAGCCCAACTGGCTGGAGAGTTTTCTGGCCATTTCTTTTTTGGGGAGCGCTGGTATGGTTTTGATGATGGTCTGTATGCAGCGGCGCGACTGGCGGAAATACTAAGCACAACCGACTGCCCACTAGACGATTTGCTTCTAGAATTCCCCGAAACGGTAAATACCCCTGAAATTCGACTGGCAGCGGACGACCTGACAAAATTCAAGACAGTTGACAATATTATCCAAAAGGGCGATTTTGCTCCTGGAAAAGTCAATACTCTGGATGGCATCAGGGTCGACTATGAAGATGGGTGGGGGTTGGTCAGGGCATCAAATACCATGCCTGTGCTGACTTTGCGTTTCGAGGCTAACGACGCCGATGGGCTTATGCGGATACAGGAACAATTTCGCCAACAGTTGGCCGCACATGCTCCCAATATCAGTGTCGACTTTTAAATTATAAAATTTCTATAAATGGATTCGTTATGTCTCTCTCCCGGGATTCAGCTCTCAATATAGCCAACGTACTTACTGAGGCGCTCCCCTATATCCAGCGGTTTACCAATAAAACTGTTGTAGTGAAGTTTGGCGGCAATGCCATGGTGGACCCAGAGCTACAGGCAAGTTTTGCCCGCGACGTAGTGTTGATGAAGCTGGTAGGCCTCAATCCAATCGTAGTTCATGGCGGTGGCCCCCAAATCGGTGCTCTACTGAAAAAACTCAACATCGAATCAAAGTTTGTTGACGGTATGCGGGTCACTGACAGTGAAACCATGGATGTCGTAGAAATGGTTCTGGGTGCAACTGTCAACAAAGAAATCGTCTCAGCTATCAATCAAAACGGCGGCAAGGCCATTGGTGTGACGGGCAAGGACGGGCCCTTGATACGCGCCAGAAAACTATCGGTGAACAATAGCAGCCCTGATTTGCAGACATCGGAAATTGTTGATATTGGTCACGTTGGGGAAGTAGAGCAAATAGATGTTGAAGTCATCAATATGTTTCTAAACAGTAACTTTATTCCAGTAATTGCACCTATTGGCGTAGGCCGTGATGGCGCTTCCTACAATATAAATGCCGATTTGGTAGCCGGCAAAATGGCGGAAGTTCTAAATGCAGAAAAGCTGATTTTATTAACCGACGTTGCTGGCTTGCTCGACAAGGATGATAATATTCTGACTGGACTAAGCACATCTGAGGTAGATGCTCTGATCGCCGATGGCACTATATATGGTGGTATGCTGCCAAAAATTCGCTGCGCACTTGATGCCGTAAAAGGCGGGGTGGCCAGTTCACATATTATCGACGGCCGTGTTCCCCACGCCGTTCTATTGGAAATATTTACCGATCAAGGTGTCGGCACCTTGATATCAAATAAAAGTTCTTAATTAGACAGACGAAATATCCCAACTAATGACCTATCTGTATTGCAGCCAGGGAAGCTAGTCGCTAGGATAAAGTTCTTACCTAATGCAATACAACCAGTGCACACGATGACAACAAAAAAGTCTTCAAGACGACAACAAATTCTGGAATCCCTTGCGGAAATGCTAGAGGCAAACCCGGGTGAAAGAATCACTACCGCCCGGCTGGCTCAGCAAGTCGGTGTCTCCGAGGCGGCTTTATATCGTCACTTCCCCAGTAAATCAAAAATGTTCGAGGGGCTCATTGAGTTCATTGAAGAAACCTTGTTTTCCCGAATTGTCATTATCGTCAACGAAGAAGCACAAGCCCTTAGCTGCTGCGAAAAAATACTTACCTTGTTGCTGACTTTCACCGAGCGCAACCCGGGCATTACACGCATTTTGACCGGCGATGCCCTGGCCGGTGAAACCGAACGCCTGCGCACTCGCGTAGCCCAGCTTTTCGATCGAATTGAAACGCAGTTGAAACAAGTTCTCCGAGAAGCTGAAATGAGGGAGGGACTGAGGCCAGATTTACCCATAGCAGTTGCCGCTAATTTACTATTAGCCACGGCTGAAGGTCGAATTTCTCAGTTTGTACGCAGTGAATTCAAGCGCTCACCTACTGAAAACTGGAGTAGCCAATGGTCTACACTAACACGAGGCTTTTTCAGGGACCAAGCGACGCTACGCACAAGTGAGAGCCCACCCAAGCCCTACTAATCGGGCAGTTTGAAGGACTGTTTGCGCAGTTCCACCATATCCAGCAAGTGTTTAAACCGCTCGATATCTTTAGCAAAGCTCTGTGTTACCTTTTCTATCTCAAGCTTGCGGTCGCTAACAGCTTTCTCAGCTTCGACAATCTCTGCCTTTAAACCATCGATAGTTGCAATAGTAGCCACCGGCACCTCACCACCACCTCGCTCTATATCCGCCGCCCGACTCTGATTGCTCTCTACCTGTTGTTTCAGTGATCGAATATTACTGTGAAGTATGCTGATACGAATCTTCAATTCACTTAAATTTCGCTCTCGAGATGCCTCTATATCGGAGATAGTACTGTAGCGAAGTAGCAAGCTCTGATCCCACTTGCGCAACTCCTCTTGCTCCTTTAACTCTAGTTGGCGTCGTACCTCAGCATTTTGACTGTCACGTCGCTCTTCTTGACTCAACGCCCTTGGCACCACTTGATAGATAGAACCGTCACTTCTGAGAATTTCATAGCCATTGTGGACTGCCTCGGGGGGCACAGTGTACTCAATAACCATCACCCCATTATCGTCAGTATATCGATACATAAAATCTGCATGGGCGGTCAATACTGAGCCAAAAAGCGCAAGCAATAAGCTCAAATGCATTAATGATTTGTAAAAAGGCTTTATCATCGGCGTCAGCTATCCCAGATTTTATTAGTAAGTCAGGTCTATTAGGCCATAATTATGTTAACAGGTTCACTAAATACCATAACGTTGGCGATATTCTGTGATCGCATTCACATAATTGCTCTCTTTATCGCCACTTTCGGTTAGATAACTGATGATATCGTTAAGTTCAATAATGCTAATGACCGGTACTCCATAATCTCGCTCTACCTCCTGAATGGCCGATAAATCACCTTGGCCCTTTTCCTGCCGGTTTAAACCAATAACTACTCCAGCACAGTCTGCACCGGCATCGTTTATAATTTCCATAACCTCCCGCACTGCCGTGCCCGCAGTAATGACATCATCTATAACAAGCGCTTTTCCCTGCAGTGGTGCACCAACCATAACGCCGCCCTCACCATGATCCTTGGCCTCTTTGCGATTAAAACAATAGGGCACATCACGGTCAAATTGGTCGGCAAGGGCCACTGCGGTAGCCGATGCTAAAGGTATACCCTTATAAGCTGGGCCAAATAACATATCAAAGGAAATACCAGCAGACACAATCGCTTGAGCATAAAATTTACCCAATGCCGACAAACTGCCTCCACTTGCAAACTGCCCAGCATTGAAAAAATAAGGGCTAGTGCGGCCTGATTTGAGTGTAAATTCACCAAAACGCAACGCCTCTACCTCAATAGCCAATTCGATAAATTTTCTTTGATAAGGTTGCATGCGATTATTTCCAGCTTAACAATGATTAACAAGCCACGGTAAAACAGTGGCGAATATTCTATTTTCTAACTAAGATTCAGTTTACGAATAAACAACACATTAGTCTTACTACCCGAGTTTGTGCTCTAGACAATGAGCGCTAATTCAACACAACCACTTTCTATATTCTGGAAACAGAGTTACTAAGTTGTTGGCCTTCATCACCGTTTAGGTACTTTCCGGGCAGAAAGTCGATTATCATACAAGAGCTTGTCTTAAGGAACCATTGATGAGAATTATCACTTTCTGCGCTGATAGCATAAAAGATGCCGCCGACCGCGGCTTTTATGAATGGGTAGCTTCTCAGGATGCAGATTTCATTTGCATTCAAAACCTCTGTGCACAGGAATATGATTTACAATCCGATGTGTTTTTCCCCAATGAATATAACAGCTACTTTTTTGATGCTGTTGAGGCTAATACTAACGGAGTGGCTATATACTGCCGCGAACTGCCTAAAGCGATCATGACCGGTCTAGGATTTACAGACTTTGATATGGAGGGTCGTTACATCCAGGCCGATTTCGATGGCATCAGTATTGGCTCGCTATTGGCGCCAGCAGGAAGCTCCAGCGAACTAGATGTGCAATCACGCAAAGTAGAATTTTACAATCAGTTTCAAGCACATCTAGACAAAATAAAAAACAAGCGCCGCGAATTCATTATTTGCGGAAACTGGAATATTGCCCATACAGCCAAAGACATCCAAGACCTCGAAAAATCATCCGGCCAAAATGGGTTTTTACCTGAAGAACGCCAATGGATGGATGAGATTATGGACCTGGGCTACGTCGACGCCTTCAGGGAAGTGAACTCAGATACCGATGAGTTTACCTGGTGGCCCGATGGCAGCATTGGCGATAATGGCTGGCGTGTAGACTATCAAATCGCATCCAAGGGTATGAAATATGCCATTGAATACGGTGCCATATACAAAACCAAGGCGTTTTCCAGCCATGCCCCATTAATTATGGATTACGATATCGAGCTATGAGTTCCCAGTAAGCGCTGTTTGCTGTAGCCCTATCAGTTCGGCAATACCCTTTTCTGCAAGCGCCAGCATGCTATCGAGCTCACTACGGGCAAAAGTTTCCCCTTCTGCAGTTCCCTGCACCTCCACAAAACCACCGCTGGCATCCATAATCACATTCATATCTGTATCAGCACTGGAATCCTCGACATAATCCAGATCGAGAACCGGTACGCCCTGGTACATGCCTACAGATACAGACGCTATCATTTGTCGAATAGGGTTCTCTTCAAGCCACTGTTGTTCACGCATATAAGTAATGGCATCAGCCACGGCAACACAAGCTCCTGTAATAGAAGCTGTTCGAGTTCCTCCATCAGCCTGAATAACGTCGCAGTCTACCGTGATGGTATGCTCGCCCAATTTATCAAGATCTATTGCCGCACGCAGAGAACGACCAATCAAGCGCTGAATTTCCACGGTGCGCCCACCCTGCTTGCCCCTTGCGGCCTCACGCCCCATGCGACCGCCTGTCGACCTCGGCAGCATGCCATACTCAGCAGTAATCCAACCTTTATTTTGTCCCCGCAAAAAACGTGGCACCCCGCGCTCTACACTGGCAGTACAAATTACTCGTGTATCGCCAAAGGAAACAAGTACTGAACCTTCTGCATGACATGTGAAGTTTCGCTGTAAGCTAACTTCTCGCAATTGATCGGGCTGACGCCCACTGGGTCGAATCATGTTTGTTTCCTCGTTATGATAATGAGCATAGCTCTGCGCAAAGCGGGGTATTATACCCCGAATGATGATTCGCTTTTGTGGTTAAAAAGCACTTTGCTGATACAATCAGCGCCATTTGAAAATAGGCACTACACCATGATTGCCAGTATGACCGCTTTTTCTAGACAACAGAGTCACCATACCTGGGGCTCTCTGATATTGGAAATTCGCTCAGTAAATCATCGTTACTTAGACCTTACTTTTAAGCTCCCGGAACCCCTGCGCGGGCTGGAAATGCTATGGCGCGAAGAAATCAAAAAACAACTTGGCCGCGGAAAAGTGGAATGTCAGTTGCGCTTTCAAGTCCAAGCCCAACAGCAAAGCGAACTTGCCATCGATCAGATATTACTCGATCAAGTCATTTCTGCGGCTACCAGGCTTCAGCAGTCGCTGGGATCTGACACAGCAATCAACCCCCTGGAGCTACTTCGCTGGCCTGGTGTACTCGGTGAATCGGAAGTAACCAATGATGAAATTCCGCACGAAGCTACCAGGCTATTGAAAAACTCTCTTTCTATGTTACTGGAAGCGCGCCATCGAGAAGGCGCTAAACTTGTCGATGTAATTGATGAACGGATCTCGCGCATTGAAAATATAGTTGTAGACACTCGCAGTAAACTGCCAACTATTCTCGGGCAGCAACGCACCCGATTACTAGCGCGCCTGACAGAGCTGAAGGTCGAAGTCGATCAACAAAGATTAGAGCAAGAACTTGTTTACTTAGCGCAAAAAGCCGATGTTGACGAAGAGCTTGATCGCCTTGATACACACCTAACCGAAGTGAAACGAACCCTATCAAAGGGCGGTGCCTGCGGTAGACGCCTCGATTTCCTGATGCAGGAGCTGCATCGCGAGGCTAATACCTTATCATCCAAATCTGTTTCGAGCCAAACCACACAAAACTCGGTAGAATTAAAAGTTCTTATTGAGCAAATGCGCGAACAGGTACAAAATATCGAATAATTGACTGACTTGGGATTCCCGATTTTATGAGCACCCCCGGAACACTTTTTACAATTTCTGCACCCTCGGGCGCAGGCAAAACTAGCCTAGTCTCAGCCCTGGTGGAATCCACTGCAGATATATGCGTATCTGTCTCCCACACTACACGCCCCATGCGCCCCGGAGAACAAGATGGAGTTGACTATCACTTTGTCGATGAAGCCCGTTTTCAAAAAATAATCGAGACCAGTGGATTCCTGGAGCAGGCTCGGGTTTTTAATAACCTTTATGGCACTGATCAGAGCTGGGTAGAGACGAAGCTGGCCGAAGGTAAGGATGTAATTCTGGAGATCGACTGGCAGGGAGCCGATCAGGTTCGTCATCTGCTACCCGAAAGTGTCTCTATTTTTGTGCTACCTCCCTCTCGGCAAGCCCTGGAAAACCGGCTGACAAAACGAGGCCAAGATGAACCAGCTGTCATCGCGCAACGTTTGGCGGAAGCCACGGAAGAGATGTCTCAATATGCCAATGCTGATTTCTTGGTCATTAATGACGATTTTTCAAAGGCTCTTGACGAAATTCGCGCCATTATCACCGCCAAGCGGGTCAGCAGCATGAAACAGCAATACCGCCATCAGTCACTGCTCCAGGAATTGCTCTCTAGCCAATAAAAAGCCCACGGACTGGCACAGGGTATAAATCAAGTGTTAACAGACTCGAAATTTTTGCTATAATAGGCGGTTCCTTTAGCCACCGTTATCTATAAGCGTTGGCCAACAACAAAGATCTAGTATCAAATATCAGGATATTACCAATGGCACGAGTAACAGTTGAAGATTGTTTAGACAACGTAGCTAACCGCTTTGAGCTAGTTATGGTGGCCAGTAAAAGAGCGCGCCAGATAGCGACTGGTGGTAAAGATCCATTGGTGGACGAAGAAGGTGACAAGCCTACGGTTATTGCCCTGCGTGAAATTGCCGAGAACCTGGTAACGCCGGATATTCTTAACCGCGAAGAAGAAATTGATGCGGACGAGGAACTCCTGGAAGCCATGGAAAATAGTACGGCCCTCTAGACTCTATGTAAAATAACCGGGGGTTGTAAACGTAGCCATGCAGACCATTCATTCCCTCGGTAATTATCTCGGTTCCTATCTTTCGCCAGACCAAACCAACTTGGTGAAACGGGCCTACTTTTATGCCGAACAGGCACATCACGGTCAGGGCCGCCAAAGCGGCGAACCCTATATAAGCCACCCATTGGCAGTAGCCAATATTCTTTCTGAAATGCACATGGACCATCAGAGCCTGATGGCTGCCATGTTACATGATGTTATTGAAGATACACGTATCAATAAAAGTGCCATTGGCGGGCAATTTGGCGATACTGTCGCTGATCTGGTTGATGGTGTCAGTAAGCTGACTCAAATCGAGTTCAGTTCCAAAGCTGAACAACAAGCGGAAAACTTTCAAAAAATGGCTTTGGCAATGGCCAAAGATATCCGCGTAATTTTGGTAAAGCTCGCCGACCGTTTGCACAACATGCGCACTTTGGGTGTACTTAAGCCCGAGAAACGTCGCAGAATCGCCAAAGAAACATTGGACATGTACGCCCCCATCGCGCTGCGCCTGGGTATGAATAACACGCGAATTGAGTTGGAGAACTTAGGTTTTGCAGCCATGTATCCAATGCGTGCTGAACGCATATCAGCAGCCCTAAAGAAAGCTCGAAGAAATCGTAAAGAACTGGTTGAAACCATAAAAAGCCAAATTGAAGCTCGCCTCACTGAAGAGGGGCACTACGCAGAAGTGCAGGGCCGAGAAAAACACCTTTACAGCATTTACAAAAAAATGCGCACCAAGAAGAAATCCTTTTCAGAAATTATGGATATCTTCGCATTTCGAATTATCGTTGACAGTGTTGATACCTGTTATCGGGTTTTAGGTTCAATACACAGTCTTTATAAACCGGTACCCGGTGAGTTTAAAGACTATATAGCTATTCCCAAGGCCAATGGTTACCAAGCGTTACACACAGTTTTAATCGGTATGCACGGCGTGCCAATTGAAATTCAAATACGCACCCGGGAAATGGAAGAAATGGCTAACAATGGTATTGCCGCACACTGGCTGTATAAGTCTACCGAGGGTGACTCGGCCAATGGCAGTCAAATGCGGGCCAGGCAGTGGGTGGAAGGATTACTGGAAATGCAACAGCGCGCTGGTGATTCTCTAGAGTTTATCGAAAGTGTAAAAATCGACCTGTTTCCCGATGAGGTTTATGTCTTCACTCCTAAGGGAGATATCCTTGAGCTTCCTCGCGGCGCTACTGCAATTGATTTTGCCTATGCAGTGCACACCGATGTAGGTAATCGTTGTTTCGCTTGTCGCATCAATCGTCAGCTGGCGCCATTATCGGAGCCCTTACAAAGTGGTCAATCGATAGAAGTACTGACATCACCGGGTAGTAGTCCCAACCCCTCTTGGTTCAACTTTGCTGTCACTGCAAAGGCTCGTACTAATATTCGTCATTTTCTTAAACATCAGCAACAGGAAGATTCCATTAGCCTGGGACAAAAATTACTCGACAAGGCTCTGCAAGTACGCCATAGCAGTATCGAAGATCTCGATGCTAACCGCACAGCTAGCTATTTAAAAAACTCCGGATACGAGTCCTTTGAGGATTTACTCGTAGATATTGCCCTCGGCAATCGGCTCACAACCATAACCGCAGAACAACTTTTAATGGTCGAAGGAGAAATACCGCAGGCAGAGCGCAGCAACAAGACTCAACCCGTGGCCATTCATGGCACTGAAGGTATTATGGTTAGCTATGCCAACTGTTGCCATCCTATTCCAGGTGACCCGATATCAGGTTACCTCAGCACCGGTCGGGGTCTGGTTATTCACGCCGAAAGTTGCCACAACCTCCAAGATATGCGAGAAAACGAAAATATCGACAAACTTGTCAATCTGCGTTGGGCAGAGGACATAGAGGGAGAATTTTCTGCCGAGCTACGTATTGAACTAGAAAATCATCGAGGTGTTATCGCTGTACTGGCTACTAAAATTAATAGTATGAACGTCAATATCGAAAAAATTAGTACCGAGGACAAGGATCATCAGTTCAGCTATGTAACGCTTCAGATGTCAGTACACAACCGTGTGCACTTGGCCAGAATCATGAAGCGGATCCGAACAATACCCACTGTACGCAAAGTGACTCGCGTGAGGCATTAGCGCACGTAAGGTAATCAATAACAGGAAAATATTGTGAGTAATAAAGCCGTTATTTCTACCCCCGATGCACCAGACGCTATTGGTCCCTATTCCCAAGCTGTTAAAGTCGGTAATACCATCTACCTGTCTGGACAAATACCGTTGGTTCCAGAAACCATGGAAATGGTGGAAGGTGGAATTGGAGAACAGGCAAGACGTGTATTTGACAACCTTAAAGCCGTCGCAGAAGCCGCCGGTGGTAATTTCGGGCAGGTTGTAAAAGTTAATATCTCTCTAACTGACCTCGACGATTTTGGCATAGTCAACGAAATTATGGCCTCCTACTTTGAGGCCCCCTATCCAGCCCGCGCTTGTGTTCAGGTCGCAGCACTTCCGAGAGGAGCGAGAATCGAAGTTGAAGCGACCATGGCCTTATAGTTTAGAACAGTGCTACTGACCTTCACTTCACCACAGGCATGGAAAATATCGCAAAAAAAGCAGTAAGTAGCCTCAAAGGTGTAGGTCCAGCAATGGCCAAGAAATTGGCCGGACTCGGGATAGAAACACTACAGGATCTATTATTTCATCTTCCCCTGCGTTATCAGGACAGAACCCGAATAACGCCAATTGGTGCTGTTACCGTTGGTTCTGATGTAGTCATTGAAGGCGAAATTCGGCTCGCTGATATCGCTTTTGGCAAACGCCGTAGCCTAGTGTGTAGACTGCAGGATGGGACCGGCACTATCAGTTTACGGTTTTACTATTTTAGTGCAGCCCAAAAAAATAATTTATCCCCTGGCAGCAGAATCAGATGCTACGGAGAAGTTCGCCGCGGCGCTTCAGGAGCAGAGATCTACCACCCTGAATACCAACGACTTGATGACCCCACAAAACAGCCCATCGAAGAGAACCTCACTCCTGTTTACCCCAGTACCGAGGGCGTCACCCAAAATACTTGGCGAAAACTCTGCACTCAGGCTTTAGCAATGCTACAAAATCAGACAATTGAAAGCTTTTTACCTGAGGGAAATAAATATAGGGGGTCTTTAACACAAGCTTTAAGTTACCTCCATAATCCCCCTGCAAGTGCACCACAACAAACAATAGCTGACGGAGAACATCCCTATCAAATACAACTCGCTTTTGAAGAATTGGTTGCCCACAATCTCGCGCTGTTGAAATTACGCAGAGAAGTTCAGGCAATCGGCGCCCCTTCGATGGCAGCCGGCAATAGTTCAGTGCAAGACTTTATCAGTAAGCTACCCTTTAGCCTTACCTCGGCCCAGCAGCGAGTGATTGGGGAGATCGGTAAAGACCTAAGCTTGACCAAACCGATGCTACGGCTGGTGCAAGGTGATGTTGGCTCTGGTAAAACTGTTGTCGCCGCCAGCGCAGCAGCACAGGCCATCAATAGTGGCTATCAGGTAGCCGTCATGGCACCGACAGAAATTCTCGCAGAGCAGCACCTACACAATTTTAATCAGTGGTTTGCAGGTAGCGGCATTGGCATTGATATATTGACCGGAAAACTCAAGGGCAAACGTCGAAATCTGGTGCTGGACAATCTATTATCTGGAAAAACTCAATTACTGATCGGCACCCATGCACTGTTCCAGGCTGATGTGCACTTTCACAAACTGGGCTTTATTATTGTCGACGAGCAACACCGTTTCGGCGTGCATCAGCGTTTGGCTCTTTCTGAAAAAGTGGCAACGGGAATCGGCCGACCACATCAACTGATTATGACAGCCACGCCTATTCCTCGAACTTTATCTATGGTCGCCTACGCTGACCTCGATTGCTCAATTATTGACGAGCTACCACCAGGCCGCCAGGCTATAAACACTGTATTAATTGATAATCAACGACGCCTTGATGTCATAGACCGTGCCAGAGAGGCTTGCCGTAATGGTCGACAAGCTTACTGGGTATGTACGCTGATCGAAGAATCAGAAGCGCTTCAATGCCAAGCCGCCGAAGCTACCGCCACAGAGTTAAGCAGTGAACTGCCAGATATCCGCGTTGGCTTGATCCACGGGCGCATGAGCTCTACCGACAAAGATCAAATCATGGCCAGCTTTAAGGCAGGCGAGATCGATCTATTGGTTGCAACCACAGTGATAGAGGTTGGTGTTGATGTTGCTAATGCCAGCTTGATGATTATAGAGAACCCAGAACGCCTGGGGCTTGCGCAATTACACCAACTTCGCGGGCGGGTTGGCAGGGGAGATACCGCCAGCCACTGTGTACTTCTTTACCAATCTCCATTATCTAAACGGGGCAAGGTCCGTCTCAGTACCATGCGAGAAAGCAGTGATGGCTTTTTTATTGCCGAAAGAGACCTGGAGCTGCGCGGGCCGGGAGAGGTCTTGGGCACAAAGCAAACCGGCTTAATGGAATTTCGTATTGCAGATATTCAACTGCACGCCCATCTCTTAGAAGAGGTGCGCGAATGCGCCACTCAAATGATCGCAGATCCACAATCTAATATCGATGCTCCGATCAACCGCTGGCTAGGTAAAGCAACTGATTACGGCACAGTCTAAATTGCCACTAAAGGCTAGACCAAAGCCTTTGAATTTGGTCAATTCCCATGGCCCGTAAACGCTGAATATTCTTTTGCGGAATCTGCTCTGGATCAGAAAAGTTTTCCAACTCCCTACTCAACATCGCCTCCCTAATCAAATGCACCATTGGGTAGGGTGATCGATTAGTAAAATGACTAACATTGAGTTCGGACTCTCCCTCAAATATATAATCTGGGTGAAAGCTGGCAAGCTGAATCTCATCGGCAAGGCCACTCTTTTCCAGCAAAATCTGAGCCTCGGCAAGAAAATCAAGATAATTGTCAAAGTCTTCAAGTCCCGCTGGCAAGATCAATAAACAGGTAGCAATTTCTGCCTCCGGAGCTGTTTGGAAATTATCCAGTTCGGCTAAAAAATCTATCAATAGCTGACCTGTATCAGCAGCTTTCGAAACTGTCATACATACCCTTCCAGCTTCAACTACAGGGCCAGCAAAGGGGCATAGATTTAGGTCACAGACTACTTTCTTCAGCCAGTTGTCTGTACGTTGCAATACTGCTACTTCGTCTATTTCCACGAGGCCCTCTATTGCCATCATTTATTATCACCAACGGAAACATACCATAAAACAAGGTCGCAAAAAAAAAGCCCGGCAAACCGGGCTTTTTCACTATCCTGGTTCTACTTGAGAATATCAGGAAGCTCTTTTTGCAAACGCATCTTTTCCTTAACGGCTTCACCAGTGAGGGCAAAGCCCAGTAGATTACCGCCGCCATCCTTGAACTCGGCAGTCACATTATTGCCATCTTCAGTAATACTCCACTCGCCATCAGCTCCATGAGGTGCCGGCGAAACAACCACCGGACACGCGGGCGTTTTGATAGTCACTGGCATAGCCGGATAGCTGACTTCGGTAGGCTCACCAGACAGTGTTTTAGACAATGCTTTGGCAGCAGCCATCAATGGAGCAACATAAACCAGAACATGACCTGCTACTTCAGCACAATCACCAAATGCATAGACATTTTTGGCGCTGGTTTCTAGCAAGCGGTTGGCAACTATGCCGCGGTTTACTTCAATTCCCGCTTGCTGGGCTAATGAAATCTGAGGCCTTACACCTACACCAGATACAACCAGATCAGCATCAATCGTTTCACCGTTGTTAAGGCTAACAACTAAACCAGCATCCGCCTTTTTGTTCACTGCAGTTACCAGTGGGCCAAAGTGAAACTTGGCACCCATCGCTTCTAGAGAACGCTGCACTGCTTTACCTGCTGCTTCGGGTAACAATGTTGGCAAGCAGTAACCAAGAGGATCAACCGTTTCAACTTCAAATCCACCATTGAGCATATCATTGGTGAACTCACAACCGATCAGGCCACCACCAATGATACAAACCTTTTTCACTTCGTTTTTGGCAACTGCCCGGCGAAAATCGTCGTAATCCAGCAAATCGTTGATCGAATAGACATAATCCAAGCCATCACCCTCAATAGGCGGGCGAATGGGTTCAGCACCGAGTGCTAATACCAACTTGTCATAGTGGATAGCTGTTTGTGAATCTCCAATCTGTATTTGCTGATTTTCAGTATCGATTGCAGTCACCCGGGTCATAGTCCAGACACTGGCCTTGAGCTGCTTGCCCATACTACCCGCATCAAGCTGGGCGAGATCATCAGCACTGGTATCTTTGGTATAGCCTGTAGATAGCATCGGTTTTGAGTAGGAACGGCCATCGTCGGCAGTAATCATAATCAGTGGTGTTTCACTGTCGTGCTTACGGAATTCCTTAGCTAGGCCATAGCCAGCCAAGCCAGTTCCAACAATAACCACAGGCGCTTTAACATGATCGGTATCATCGGCGTGATGGGGGGCCTGCTCTATAACAGTCTCTTCAATGAGTTCAAAGTCTTCTTTACCAACGCCACAGTCTGGACACAACCAGTCTTCTGGCACATCTTCCCATTTGGTACCTGGCTCAATGCCATCATCCGGCCAACCTTCCGCCTCGTCATAGACCAGACCACAAACTATACATTCCCATTTACTCATTTCATTAACCTTTGCATGTTCAAAGCTGTTACAGCCATCGGTCATCATCAGAAACCGATGCATATTTGAGAGGCCACACTATAATTATGCCTAAAAATTAAGCAAGGCATTATTTGTCAAAGCAGTTCATTTATATGGACAAATAAAGGCCGCTTATTAGATTTTAACCGAAATTGGCGCAAAAAAGCCCAAACCGAACCCAGAGAGTGTGTAACCATCTATCCTAATGAAATATTGATCAATACCAAGGTTTCAACAATACGCTATACCAAATTGCCTTTCATGAAATCATTATCTGAACCAAAGAAGTTATAGCTACGGCGGACTCCTGAAGTAAAGCTGAGGTAAAATGGTAACTTCTAGCCACCAACGATAAGGACTACGTGTGCACCTCGCCGACCAGCTGCGCCGCGACCGACAGGAACCCCTGTGGTTACAAGCCAATCAATACACGCAAAGCCAGCTAAAGAGCAATATTCGGTATTGGTTGCTGGATGAAGGCTCACTGACCAGCCGGCTAATTCAGGCATCGAACAATCATTTCAAGGTTCACTGCCTCAAGCAAAGCTGGCAAATTCCACTAGCGTCTGAGCAACGTTTACTCAATATCAAAACGCGGCAGTTGGCAGTGATTCGCGAAGTGCTTCTGATGTGTGAAGATCAGCCCTGGGTTTTTGCCCGCAGTATTATGCCCGTCACCACGCTAACGGGCTCACTGCGGTGTTTACATTATCTACAAAACAAATCCCTAGGCGCTTTACTATTCAACACGCCATCAATGAAAAGAGCACCTTTTCAGCTGGCACGAATAGCCGGTGATAGTCATTATCTGCCTACAGAAATACATCAAAGTCAGAATCTATGGGGACGGCGCTCAAGGTTTTTGCTGTATGATAAACCTCTGATTGTCAGCGAGGTGTTTCTACCCGCATTTACCCCCTGGCAGAAGAACCACAGCACTAGAGAACTTAAACCCTGAGCCATGCACCCGAAATTAGAGGCCTACCTACAACTAGTTCGCTTTGATCGTCCGATTGGCTCTTTACTATTACTTTGGCCAACATTGATTGCTCTTTGGCTAGCCGCGCAGGGCGTTCCAGAATTGCATTTGCTGCTTATTTTTAGCCTGGGGGTTTTCCTAATGCGCTCGGCAGGCTGCGCAATCAATGATTTTGCCGATCGAAAAGTCGATGGTGACGTTAAACGCACCAGCGAAAGACCACTGGTCACCGGAGTACTGAGCCCCGCCGAATCTATTGCAGTTTTTGCTGGCTTGAGCCTGATCGCCTTTGGGCTGGTATTGCTAACCAATGCTCTCACCATTGGTTTGTCTCTTGGCGGCGCAGCCCTAGCTGCATGCTACCCATTTATGAAACGTTATACACACTGGCCTCAGATAGTACTCGGGGCTGCTTTTTCGTGGGGCATCCCCATGGCCTTTGCTGCGCAAACCAAAACGCTTCCATTAGCGTTGTGGTGGTTATTCGCAGCGAACCTGCTGTGGACTCTCGCCTACGATACCATTTACGCAATGGTTGATAGAGACGACGATAAGAAAATAGGTCTTAAATCCACAGCCATTTTATTTGCCGGTGCCGACAGATTGATTGTGGGCATAATTCAATGCGCTACTCTGGCCCTGCTCTTTATCGTCGGCATTACATTTGATTTGAGTAGTTTTTATTATGGAGGTCTAGCAGCGGCAGCCTGCCTTTTTGTCTATCAGCAGTATCTGATTAAGGATCGGGCACGGGAAGCATGTTTCAGAGCATTTCTAAACAATAATTATGTCGGCCTAGCGCTATTTGCAGGCACGGTACTCCACTATCTATAACAAAAGCCAAAGGTATTCGATTGATAAAGGGTAATTTGCAAGTTCAATTTCACAGTTCTATTGCCGATATTGACGGCGAGCGGTGGAACGGACTGTTTGGGAAAGATTACCCCTTTACCCGGCATGAATTTCTGCTCGCTTTAGAAACAAGTGGGTGCACTAATAAAGAGTCAGGCTGGCAACCTTTTCATCTTGTAATTTCTGATGACCATAACAATCCCCTTGCAGCTCTACCTCTTTTTTTAAAAGGGCATTCCTATGGCGAATACATTTTTGACTGGAGCTGGGCAGACGCCTACCGCCGCTCAGGCAAACAGTATTATCCCAAATTTTTGTCTGCCATTCCTTTTACCCCTGCTACTGGCCCTAGGCTTGGCTTTTCCAACGATGTAACAACTGCTGCCGATCGTGAGAAAATTATTAATGGTATTATCAAGGCAATAAAAGTTCAGGCTGAGTCATCTGGAATTTCCTCCTGGCATGTTCTGTATCCTGACCTCGACGCTGCCACGGAGCTTGTCACGGCGGGACTACCACTTCGACACAGTTCACAGTTCCACTGGTTCAACGATAATTTCGAGAGCTTTGATGATTTTCTAGCTACTTTTAATAGTCGAAAGCGAAAAAGTCTTAAACGCGAAAGACGCAGAGTCGAAGAGCAATCAGTAAGCCTTGATGTAATTGAAGGTGAAGATATCAGTGCCGAGCAATGGCTGACCTTCTACCATTTTTATCAAACCACCTACGCAAAACGCAGTGGCCACGGAGGTTATCTCAATCAAGGGTTTTTTAGAGAAATTGCCGCCACCATGCCTGAGCATATTATTATGGTGTTAGCAAAACGTGACGGAGAACATGTTGCCGGCGCACTTTACTTTCGCTCTTCGGATACTCTTTTTGGACGCTACTGGGGCTGCACTGAAGAAGTAGACTGCCTTCACTTTGAGGCCTGTTATTATCAGGGCATTGAATATTGCATCAAAAATGGTTTAAAGAAATTTGATCCAGGTGCGCAAGGCGAACACAAAATCCAACGCGGCTTTCGACCGGTAAAAACCTATTCCAATCACTGGATTGCCGACCCTGATTTTCGCGTGGCTATTGCTGATTTCACTCTCAGAGAAGCTGCACATATCGATGCCTATATTGAAGACGCCGGTACTTATTTGCCCTTTAAGAATTCTATTGAATAATTTGGGCGAAGTGCTGCCGAACAATAATTGGTATTAGGACATTTTCCAAACTAATAATTGATTGTTAGCCGGCATTTTATAATCCTCCTGCAAACAATACCCAGCCGCTTCGGCCAAAGCATTAACCGCTTCAAAGTCCCGAATTGCACTCTGTGGGTCGCGTTGCTTAAGCCACTGATCAAATTGGGCATTACTGGCACTGCTGTAATTACCTGCGTAGTTGAAAGGCCCATAAATACACAAATAATTACCCTGGGGTGCATTTGCACCTAAATAAGTAAACAGGATTTCAACCGACTGCCAAGAAATAATATGTAAACAATTGGCGGTAAACATTGCCTTGGGAATTTGTAATGGCCAGGGATTCGAACAGACATCCAGTTCAATAGGTGGCAAAATATTGTCCTGATTGGATTCATTTGTCCAAGCCCGAATGCCAGAAAGATTTTCTTTGAGATCACTGGGCTGCCAACGCAAATGTGGCAAGTGTTGCGAGAAATAGCAGGCATGCTGCCCCGTGCCGCTGGCCAGCTCCAGAACCTCGGAGACATTGGCAAAGACCGTTTTTAGAACTGCGAGAATTGGACCTTTATTATTTTCACAGGCTTGAGAAAATGGCTTGTCTGCAAACATTATTTTGCAGGGGCCTGATCCCGAGTAAACACCCATTCTCTGGCCGTGGATTCGCTAGCGGCGTAGCGATAACCTTCTACGTTAAACTTTTTAATATCGTCTACATTAGTGAGCGCGTTTTCAATGATATACCGCGTCATTAAGCCTCTAGCCTTTTTCGCATAAAAACTGACAATTTTATACTTGCCATTTTTAAGATCCTTAAACACCGGTGTGATTATGTCTGTTGCTATATCACCGGTTTTAATCGACTTAAAGTATTCATTGGATGCTAAGTTGATCAGCTGCTTGGATTTGCTTTTTTTCAATTGCAGGTTAATAGCATCAGTGATGTCATCACCCCAAAATTCGTAGAGGTTTTTGCCGCCGCGATTGGCAAACTTTATACCCATTTCAAGACGATAGGGCTGCATCAAATCCAGAGGGCGCAGCAATCCATAAAGTCCGGATAAAATCCGCAGATGTTTTTGGGCAAATGTTAGATCTTTGGCAGTCAGACTCTCAGCATCAAGACCAGTATAAACATCACCCTTAAATGCCAACACCGATTGCTTAGCATTATCAGCAGTAAACGGTGTCTTCCAGTTCATAAAGCGACGGTGATTGAGGTCCGCCAGTTTTGGGCTAATACCCATTAGATTGGATAAATCATCGGGGCTGAGCGCCCTGATATCGTCAACCAATTCTGCCGAGCGCGATAAAAAGCCCGGCTCTGTGGCTTTTTTAGTCGTGGCTGGTGCTTCAAAATCGAGGGTCTTAGCTGGAGATATCACTATTAACATGGTGTTCGTCTTTTTCCTGAAATTCAAAGGTAAAGCCCCACGCAGCCATAGAAACGCATACAGAGAGCCAAAGCAGGGTTATAATACGCCCCTCGATAATAATTAAAAAGATTTTCCTTTCTGTATGGGATTACTCAAGCCTACTGTTAACACTATAGATCGCTTTACAGAATTTAGCGGCCAAATTTTGGCCTGGCTATGTTTTTTGATGGCGCTGATTACCGGGGTTGTGGTCGCCTTACGATACGGTTTTGGCATTGGCTCGATTGCCCTGCAGGAATCAGTCACCTATATGCACGCCAGTATATTTATGCTCGGCGCTGCCTTTGCTTTGAAGCATGGCAGCCATGTACATGTAGATATTTTCTACCGCAATTTTTCTGCCCGTACCCGAGCCTGGATAAATAGCATAGGAGGTATTATTTTTCTGTTACCACTGTGTGTATTTATTTTGGGCATTAGCTGGAATTTTGTCAGTAATTCCTGGGCGATTCGCGAAGTTTCGGCAGAGCCCGGGGGCATTCCAGCCATATTTTTATTAAAGACCCTTATTCCTGTAATGTCTTTAAATCTATTCGCACAGGGCCTCGCAGAAGTGCTGCGTAATGCTCTGATACTAATTGAAGTGGAGGATTAATTCATATGGATATGAATTACACCTCTATCTATATGTTCTTGACGGTTTGCCTGGTACTGATGCTAGGTTATCCCGTAGCATTTACCCTGGCTGGTACCGCACTATTCTTTGCCGCCGGCGGCATTCTTTTTGGCCACTTCGACCCAGCCTTTCTGGCCGCTCTGCCCGGACGCCTCTACGGTACGATGACCAACACTACCCTGATCGCCGTACCGCTATTTATTATGATGGGCGTCGTACTAGAAAAGTCGCGAGTCGCAGAAAATTTACTCGATAATATGGCCCGCTGTTTTGGTGGTCTCAAAGGTGGCCTGGGAATTTCCGTGGTTATTGTCGGTATGTTACTGGCAGCCAGCACCGGCATTGTAGGCGCTACGGTTGTCACAATGGGCCTGCTGTCTCTGCCGAGTATGTTGCAACGGGGCTACCATCCTTCACTGGCAACAGGAACAATTTGTGCCACTGGTACCTTGGGCCAGATTATCCCCCCTTCTATTGCCCTGGTTTTGCTAGGGGATATTCTTTCCAGTGCCTACCAACAAGCCCAACTGAACATGGGAATTTTTAGCCCCAAAACAGTTTCTGTTGGTGATTTGTTTGTCGGTGCGTTAATCCCCGGTTTGATACTGGTGACAATGTATATTGCCTACTTACTTCTATACGCAAAGGCACGACCCGAGCATGCACCTGCCGCAGACGATCTCGAAGCAGTTGATTTTCGAGCATTACTATCGGGCCTGATTCCACCAATCTTGCTCATCGTGGCTGTACTGGGATCGATTATGGTTGGCGCAGCCACACCTACAGAAGCCGCTGGTGTTGGTGCAGTCGGGGCTTTAATTCTAGCCAAAACTAAACGGGCTCTCGACTGGAAGCTCTTACATGAAATCGTGATCAGCACTACAGCTGTGACCTGTATGGTATTTATGATACTGATCGGTGCTTCAGTATTTTCTCTAGTTTTTCGGGGCTTTGGTGGAGAGGAGTTAATCCACAGCTTCTTTGTCGATATGCCCGGCGGGGTATTCGGGGCAACACTCGTTGTGATGTTGGTAATATTTTTCCTCGGTTTCATTCTAGATTTTATTGAAATTACCTTTGTTGTGGTCCCTATTGTAGGCCCAATTTTATTGGCTATGGGGCTCGACCCCATTTGGTTGGGTATTATGATTGCCGTTAATTTGCAAACATCATTCTTAACACCGCCCTTTGGCTTTGCACTATTTTATTTGCGCGGTGTGGCACCTGCATCAGTAGCTACCGGCGATATATATCGAGGCGTTATGCCTTTTATTGGAATTCAGCTAGCACTGCTGGCCATGCTGGCCCTCTGGCCAGAGCTTGCCACCTGGCTTCCCAGCGCTATTAAGAATTGACAGATTGTCGTGACAACTTTATAACCCTTTGATGCCTTCGGGCTCAATCCATTTTTAAAGGCTGCAACATGACCAACATAGACTCCACCCCCCTGCCCCAAGGTACCCTTGCCTTGCAGACAGTCGCCATGCCCAAAGACACCAACGCCAGTGGTGACATTTTTGGAGGTTGGTTATTGTCTCAAATGGATATCGCCGGCGGCATTGCTGCAGCTCGTTTGGCTGATGGCCGTGTCGCCACCGTTGCCATCGACGGGATGGTATTTTTAACACCAGTTCACGTCGGTGCCGTAGTTAGCTGCTATACAGAGGTTATCGAAACCGGCCGCAGTTCTATGCGGATTCTCGTCGAAGTCTGGATTAACGGTAAACATACCGGGGATCCCACCAAGGTCACCGAAGGGGAGTTTGTGTTTGTAGCCATCGATGAAAACGGAAGAACACGCTCCGTCAACTTAGGTTAATCACAAATCCCTGGCATTAATATAAGCCTGCTCCGAGATATGATGGTACTCGGTTACCCCTTTCTTAAACGTCTTAAAAGACTTATATACCTTGGCGGCCATGGGATCTGCAGCAGCATATTCATCCAACACAATTTCCGAAGACTGTTTGAGTTTTCGCAACACATCATCGGGTAAACGTTTAAGCTGCACGCCATGGTTATTTACCATGTCTTGAAGTGCTGCATTATTACGCGCAGTGTATTCATCAAGCATATCTTGATTGGCAGAATCGGCAGCAGCCCTTACCATGGCTTGCAAATCTGGGGGCAGAGATTCATAGGCCTGCTTATTGATAATGACCTCCAAAGTTGATCCTGGCTCATGCCAGCCCGGGTAATAATAGTATTTGGCAACCTCATGTAAACCTAGCGCCAAATCATTATAAGGCGCCACCCACTCTGTAGCATCGATTACTCCTGTTTGTAGCGAAGTGTACAACTCGCCACCGGGAATGGTCACCGCCGTGCCTCCCGCGCGATTGAAAACCTCCCCGCCAATACCGGGAATTCGCATTTTCAAACCCTGCATATCTTGCAGAGAATTTATTTCCTTATTGAACCAACCAGCCATTTGCACACCGGTGTTGCCCCCTGCCAACGGCACCAGATCAAAGGGTTCATAAACTTCGCGCCAAAGTTCCATGCCTCCACCATAGTGCAGCCAGCCATTCATCTCCTGGGCATTTAGGCCAAAGGGTACCGTGGTGAAAAATACCGATGCTGGAACCTTACCTTTCCAATAATAAGCCGCACCGTGGCCAATTTCGGCTGTGCCTTCTGATACCGCGTCAAAAACACCCATAGCCGGCACCATCTCACCGGCACCGTAAACATGAACCTTGAGACGACCATTACTCATCTCATCAAGTTTTTTTGCAAAAGTTTCTGGGGCTCTACCCAGGCCAGGCAAATTTTTCGGCCAAGTGGTAACCATTTTCCAGCGGTATTGTTGCTGACTGCCAGTTGAGTCTTCTCTCATTTCAGCCTTCTGGCTTCCAGCACGCTCAACAACCCAACTGCCTGTGACAGCAATCAGTGCCGCCAACAGTAATAAAATGACCAGAGGATAATAGCGATGATTAGCTGATGTATTCATAGTGCTGCCTTTTTGCTGATTGATAATTATTGTTGAGGCTTATCTACAAGATTTGTAAATTAGCATATTCCAAAACCAACCACTTGCTACCTTCGTCATCAAAATTAACCTGAACCCTGGCGTGACTACCCCGGCCTTCAAAATTTAGCACCACACCTTCACCAAATATCTTGTGCAATACCCGCTGTCCTAACTCAATACCTGTACCTGGAACCGCGGTATGGGCCGCGAAGCTGGTGGGTCGGCTTAATGTAGTTTGCATTCGCACTTCTTCAAGAAGTTCCCTGGGAATTTCACTGATAAAACGCGAGGGAGTGTTATAGTTTTCGTTACCGTGGAGTCTACGGGTTTCCGCATAGCTGATATACAGCTTTTCCATTGCCCTGGTGATACCTACATAACAAAGCCTACGCTCTTCTTCAAGACGCCCCGGCTCCTCCATAGACATCCGATGGGGAAATAGGTTTTCTTCTATACCAGCTAAAAATACAAGAGGAAACTCCAGACCCTTTGCTGAATGCAGTGTCATCAGCTGCACACTATCTTCGTGCTCCTCAGCCTGAGCATCACCGGCATCTAGTGCTGCATTATCTAAAAACTCCTGTAGAGGTGACAGCTCTTCATCTTGTTGTTCAAACTGCTTGGCGGCACTGACCAACTCATCAAGGTTTTCAACCCGAGCCTGACCTTTTTCGCCCTTCTCTTTTTTGTGAAAGTCCATAAGCCCAGAACCCGTGATGATGTGATCGATCAATTCATCTAGGGGCAGATCATCAGTTTCACAATCAAGCAAATCTACCAGCTCAACGAAACCCGCCAATGCTTTACCGGCCCTTGGTGTTAACAAGGATTCGGCAATTGTACGATTTATTGACTGCCACAGAGAAACATCGTGCTCCCGAGCAAACGCTCGAACGAGCTCCACTGTTTTTGCACCTACACCTCTGGGTGGTGTATTTAGCACCCGTTCTACTGCTGCATCATCTTCTCGATTCAGCAGTAGGCGTAAATAGGCCAATACATTTTTAATCTCCAGACGATCATAGAAGCGTTGACCACCATATATCCGATAGGGAGTCCCACTGCGAATTAGTGCCTCCTCAAGCACACGAGACTGTGCATTAGAACGATACAATATTGCTGCCGATCGTCTCTCATTACCTTGATGGCACCAGCTCTCTATCTGCTCAACAATAAAACGTGCTTCATCGTGCTCATTAAAACCCGCATAGAGTGAGATCGGCTCGCCATCAATACCATCTGTCCACAGCTCTTTACCCATGCGTCCAAAATTGTTGGCAATAACAGCATTAGCGGCACTGAGAATAGTCGCGGTGGATCGATAATTCTGCTCCAACCTCACCGTTTTTACGTTGGTAAAGTCTTGGGTAAATTGCTGGATGTTTTCTATTTTGGCACCGCGCCAACCGTAAATGGACTGATCATCATCGCCAACGGCGACAACAGGAATCTGGTTGCCGGCTAAAACCCGCAACCAGGCATATTGGATAGTATTAGTGTCTTGAAACTCATCCACCAAAATATGCTGAAAACGGTCTTGATAGTGGCTGAGTAATGCCGGCTTTTTCAGCCACAATTCGTGCGCACGCAATAATAATTCGGCAAAATCAACCATGCCACCGCGCTCACAGGCAGCTTCGTAGTTTCGATATATTTTTACCATGGTACGCCCGAAGATATCCTGACCGGCATCTTCGATATGATCTGCCCTCAAGCCCTCATCTTTTTGTTCGTTTATAAACCACTGTGCCTGACGTGGTGACCATCGACTTTCATCTAGCTCTAGCTCACGACAAATACGTTTTACCAGGCGCAATTGGTCATCAGAATCGAGAATCTGGAAATTCTGGGGTAGGCCTGCGTCTTTCCAGTGAGCCTTCAATAAGCGATGGGCAAGCCCATGAAAAGTGCCAACCCACATCGCACGAGCCGATATATGCAACATTTCCTCTATACGGTTGCGCATTTCACGCGCCGCTTTATTGGTAAAGGTCACTGCCAATATACTGTGGGGAGATAAACCTTCAGCTTGGATCAACCAGGCAATACGATGCACCAAAACACGTGTTTTGCCGCTACCGGCACCGGCAAGTACCAAGAGGTTATCATTGTCAGAAGCCACCGCATCGCGTTGGGCTTCGTTAAGGGGGTCGAGAATCGCTGTTACATCCATCAAGCCATTCTAACAAATATATTCACAAAAAATCGCTGGCGGTAACTTTGACATTACCTTTTCGACTCCGCCCAGTTTAAACTAGGTCAAAGCAGGGAAAATGGGTACTGTTTGTGCTAAACCACCGCAATATTATTAAGCAAATTGAGAACGGCCTGAATGGTTTGCGTAAGTCAGAGCGCAAGGTTGCCGAGCTGGTTTTAAACCAGCCGGAACAGGTTATACATATGCGCATTGTGGACCTAGCCGCCAAGGCCGAAGTCAGCGAACCCACGGTGGTGCGCTTTTGCCGGGCCATTGGCTGCGCCGGCTTTCAGGCCTTTAAGTTGTCCCTAGCCCAACACCTCGCACATAGCCCCAGTGTTGAAGAATTCAGTATAAACGAGTTGGACTCGGCCCGTGATTACACCTTCAAGGTTTTTGATTCAACCATTGACACCCTGAAGCATGTTCGCGGGACCATTGACCCCGATGCTATTGAAGTAGCTGTGGATGCGCTGTGTAATGCGCGGCGAGTCGAGTTTTACGGCTTTGGAGCTTCCAGTGCCGTTGCTATAGATGCGCAGCACAAATTCTTCCGCTTGCAGATTCCCAGTGCCGCCTACTCCGACCCCCATATACAAGCCATGTCAGCCATGTCTTTGCAACACGGTGACGTAGTTGTGGCTATTTCACAAACAGGAAGAACTAAGGCTCTTTTGGAAGCCATGGAGCTTGTTAAGGAAACAGGCGCTGTCATTATTGGCCTTGCCCCTAGCGGCACACCAGTAGTAGAGCAGTGCACCATTCCTATTTATATCGATGTGGAACAATACTCGGAAGATAATTACACACCGCTACCTTCACGTCTTGCCCATCTGGCAGTGATCGACGTACTCGCGGTTGGTGTTTCAAAGGTCAAAGGCCCGGAAATTGGTCGCCATCTAAGCAAAATGAACCGTGGCCTGCAGTCATTAAGAACTTCCGCTAAAGACGAATAAGCACGTCTAGTTTGCTAGTAGAGCTCTCTATTCAATTTTGATTGGAAATTAGTCAAAGCACCTGACTATTGCACTTATGCACAAATACTGGAACAGTACTGAAGAAATAGGGTCAAACAAACAACGCTAAACTCCTTTTCGAATAAATTGATCTAAGGAACTCAAACTATGAGACTCATTCTACTTTGCCTGGGACTACTCACTGCTCTACCCATCATGGCTGCACCGGAACTCAAAGGCACCCCAGAAGAGCTGCGTAGCTTCCTTGAGCCCCGTCAACAAACCGTCAGTCTATACGGCAAGTCGACCGTAACCGCCTATACCGACATTGCCGATATCACTCTGGTGGTGACAACCCAGGACAAAAATCTGGCAACTGCCCTGGAGCAAAATCAACAGTTGCGGAATAATTTGGCGCAGAGTTTTGTCGCCGCCGGCATCAACATCGATTCAATTAAAAGTGCCAAGTTTTCAAGCTCCCCGCAATATGGCTGGTTTGGCAAAGCGCCCAGTAGCTACGAAGTGGTAAACCGGGTACAAGTTTCCATCGACAGTGCCAAGCATATGCAATTACTGGCTACTGCTAGTGACAAACATGACGAAGTAACGTTTGGGGGCGCCAAATTCAGACACAGTGAAAAAGACAGCTCAAAGACCAAAGCCCAACAGCAAGCTCTCGATGACGTTTTAGCTCAACGCAGTCGCTATGAAAAACAGTTGAGCCTAAAACTGACACCGATTAATTTTCATTACGGTCCAGTCCAATTGCGCACTGCAAATCTACGACCCAGAAAAGCCAGCATGGATTTACAAATGGAATCCAGCGCTGCCTTTGCGGCAGCTCCCGTTGAATTGCCAACAAGCTTCGATGAAGTGAAATACGAGGCCTCTGTACAGGTGACTTTCAAAGTAGAAAGTTAGCCGCATAAAGTGCTTAAAAAGAAAATTCCTGCGTGACTATTTGCTCAGTCAGGGTCCATAGCTTTTCAGCTTTGTCGGGGTCAATAGCGTAGGCATTGAAGCCACCAAGCTGATCGGGAATAGCGGGTTTGGCGATCTGGCAATCTTCCAGGTATATGCCGCTTTTACCTTCAAGATCTGCGCTCGTCGCTGCCCAAACACTGGTAGCCGCTCCACCGGGAATAGTTTTGCGATTGTTATAGGCACTTTTAGACGTAGATAGCGATGCTGTATCACCGTCACCATCCAAATAACGCCGCAATTCGGTTCTGATGGTGCCCGGATGTACAGCAAAAACCTGCACGCCCTTTTCTAGTAAACGATTACTAAGCGCAACACTAAATAACACATTAGCTGTTTTAGACTGACCATAGGCGGCCCACTTTTCATAGGGCCGCGATTCATAATTGATATCATCGAGGTCGATATCACAGATTTTGTGGCCACCCGAGCTCAAATTTATAATACGAGCCGGCGCCGCTTGCACTACAGCCGGCACTAACAGACAAGTGAACAGAAAGTGGCCCACATGGTTGGTGCCAAACTGTAATTCATAACCAAAATTGGTTAGCCCATAGGAACAAGCCATAATACCGGCATTGTTAATCAGCAAATCAATCTTTGAATGCAGAGCCAATACCTGCGCTGCCGCTGCGCGAACGCTATCGAGGTCGGCGAGATCCATTCCGATGGTATGTAGCGTCACTTCAGGGTGTGCTGACTTTATTTCCTGAGCCGCTTGTTCCAATTTAGACACATCGCGCCCAAGCATAACTACCTCAGCTCCGGCTGCTGCCAGAGTACGACTGGTTTCAACACCCAAGCCAGCGGAGGCCCCGGTGACAACGGCCACTTTGCCGCTGAGGTCATTACCTTTGATTACATCGTCTGTGGTGCTGTTGGCATCAAAATTTGTCATGGTTATCTATCCCTAAAATTATTGTTCTGCAATCTCTTCAAGCACCGGCAGTAACACCTGTTTAAAATCTTCAGGGTTTTCTGAAGGCCCAAAATGGCCAAGACCCGGTAGCAGTTGAAAATGACAGCCGGGTATATTTTTAGCAAGCCTGGCAGTACCATTTTCTGTAGCCAAGGCATCATATTCACCGGTCAACAGATAGACCGCAACTTTTGAGGTATCAATGGTTTGTGCCTGCTCTTCGGTCAGGTCGTGGTCCTGAGAATAATAATATACATCGCCCTTTAGTACAGAAGGAGCGCCCTGACTGTATATCCAACCCGTTTCACGGCGATAGGCCTCGGGGCTGGTAGGTGCGGTATTTCCCAACATAGCGGCAGCTTTCCACTGACTACCTATACGAGGGTGAAACCAGCTTTCTTCGGTTTCAACATTAATTTTTGCCGGGTCAACGGCAAGACCACTGTTAATTCCAATGACCGCGCGAAAGTGGTCAGGATGATACAGCGCCAAATCAGGCGCCAAATGACCGCCTACAGAACAGCCCATAAATACCGGCCGATCGAGCTCAAGCCCGACCGATATAGCTAATACCGTTTTCATCAGCCAATCCTTGGTTAATAAATATTCCTGCTGCCACCAGGGCTCAGATGTAGGTGGCAATGATTTGCCATGGTAGGGTAAATCGTAGGAAATCATCCGGTAGTTTCGTTGATAGTCAGGGTCTTCTAACAGGTGTCGCCATTGGCGACCATCAGCCCCGGCAGTATGCTGCAGCAACAGCGGAATCTGTCCTTCACCCGCCTCTTCAAAATAGACCCTATATTGAATGCCTTCGACATCTATATACATATAGCGACCAACGGCTGAATCAAATTTTCGCTCGACCTCTGTGACCCGGCGAGGTGGGCGCTCGCCACTATGAGCGCCACGTAATATATCGATAAATTCCTGAATTGCGCCGTAGTAGGGTGCCAGTGCCTGGGCAACATTAGCTTTTACCTCAAAGCCTACTGCCGCACCACCAAAGCGCACGTCGTCATAGGGTGCCGGTGGCACTGACTGTAAAAGTTTTTGCCAAGCATCAACTGGCCCTGAAATGGTAATGTCGCAATTACTATCGATTTCAAGCTCTTTATCTAATAGCTCAAACTCACTGACAAAACCATCGACCACCGTTAATAAATATCGCTCAATATCCATATCGAATAATATCTTGGCAGTCCAATAACGGGCACCAATTAAAAAAGCCCCATGCTGATTTGCGTTGGTGACAATTACCCCAACATCAAAATTAAATGCCATTGATAGGTTCCCAACACCCGATAAAGCTCTCATCGAGTGTTATTTATTTTTATTAAAGCTAGAGATTATTCTACTGTG
>Ga0055584_100000846_pt1 | contig 29445 bp, 23 predicted proteins | sample OSDHelmetaG_FD_58716 | JGI IMG/M metagenome (GOLD analysis project Ga0055584, IMG submission 58716) | Pelagic marine sediment microbial communities from the LTER site Helgoland, North Sea, for post-phytoplankton bloom and carbon turnover... | ecosystem: Environmental > Aquatic > Marine >... | reverse complement strand
ACAGGCTTTAAACAGGTAGCTCAATCCTAAACGTGGTCCCGATGCCAGGACGCGATGAGGCAAGTGTTAATGAGCCGCCGTGGTAGTCCTCAACGATTCTCTTGGCAAGGCTCAAACCTAATCCCCACCCTCTTTTCTTGGTACTGTATCCCGGACGAAATACGTTCTTCCATTGGCGCCGATCGATTCCCTTTCCTGAATCCGTAACATCAATGCGGACTGTGTCCCCAGCCTGACTAGCTTCGATCAGAATTGTACCACGACCACTTTCCATGGCATCAAGCGCATTTTTAAGCAGATTCTCTATCACCCATTCAAAGAGTTCAGCATTGAGAGGAACGTAAATATCAGAGTCAGCATTGACCTCTACATTCACAAATGACCCACTTTGTGGAATCCTGCGACGAATATAGTCTGCTGTGGCAGTGAGGACGGTTGCTAGCGATAGTATTTCCAGTTTAGGCAAGCTACCTATATCTGAAAACCGAGCCGTTACTCTCTCCAGACGTGCAATATCTTTCTCGATCTCATCGTAGGTATCTGTTTCTTCCTTTGTGGCCGTATCACCGGAATGCAGCCGCAGCATCTCCAGCCACCCCATCAAGCTAGAGATTGGAGTTCCCAGTTGGTGGGCTGCCTCTTTCGCCATCCCTACCCAAAGACTGCTTTGTTCACTTCGTCGTATGTAGGAAAACCCGAAGTACCCGACCATCACGAAAAGCCCGACGAAAAGAAGCTGGACGTATGGAAACCATCTTAAACGAGCGACTAGTTCCGACTCACCGTAATAGAGATATTGAACAAACCGAATGGGTGGACTCGTTTCGGTTTCAGGAAAGTTGACTACAATCGGGATAGGTTGATTGATCAACGCCATTTCCCTAGCTAAAACAATAAGGTTTTCACTGAGAGCGGCTCTTTCTTCGTCGCTTAAACCTTCCATTGATTCAGAACCCACTCTGACGTTACGCCAGAGGCCAGGGTTACCAGAGGTTGAATCAACTACAATCGCAGGTATACCACCGAAGAGTTGGGTGTCACCAAAAAAAGCTTCTTGGATAAAATTGATCTCTCCAGAACGAGGACTACTCTGCGCCCACAGCAACGCTTGCCGATACCGCTCAAAGTCCTCTTGGTTGATACTATCCAACGGCCCTCCTAGAACATTACGCCACGCAATCAAGAGGTCTTCCAACTCTCTGAATTCAGTTGGGAATGGGTTGTCTGCTACTTGTTGCTGGTCTAGAGGAATCCGTTCTAGGGCCTTTGCCCACAGCTGTATAACAGCTTCTTCTCTCTCTTTTAGCCGGTCTACCATAGATGTGGTATACCACAGAGATGCCACGGCGATAACCACGGCAAAGCTGATAAGACCCAGCTTCAGATTGACCGATACCCTATAGGCTCTCATTCAATGTTAGCACAGAATGGTTTGCTCACGTTTCGGGCCCGAGGAAACGATACTCGCCCGTACCCCGAGGAAGTCTGACATGAACGTGAGATAGTCGCGTGCTTCTGTTGGGAGGTCATCCATTGAGGTAACTCCGGTAATGTCAGTTCCCCAACCAGGAAACGTTTCGTACTCAGGTTCAACTTGCTCAAGCGTACGAATGTCATTGGGGAATCGATTGGTAGATGATCCGTTGACCTTGTACCCCGTGCATACTTTAATCTCCTCGAGGTTGGAGAGCACATCTAACTTGGTAATAGCCAGATCTGTAAAGCCATTGATCATGCTCGTATAGCGTAGCGCAACCAGGTCTAACCATCCACAACGACGAGGACGCCCGGTAGTCGCACCAAACTCACCCCCTGTCGTGCGAAGCTCGTCGCCTTGATCATCAAGCAATTCAGTTGGGAAAGGTCCGTTCCCTACACGCGTAGAGTACGCTTTGACTATTCCAATCACCCGATTAATAGAGGTAGGGGGCACTCCTAAGCCTGTACAGCATCCGCCAACGGTTGGATGCGAAGATGTCACAAACGGGTATGTACCAAAATCAACGTCCAATAGAGACCCTTGGGCGCCTTCTGCGAGGACATTTTTCCCATCGCGCAGTGCACTACATAATAGATCTGTCGTGTCAGTCACAAATGGATCTATCAGCTTGTCGAACTCTACATACTCCTCGATAATGGCATTGATGTCCAGTTTCTCGGCGCCGTAAACATTCTGGAGAATGGCATTCTTCTCCTCCATCGATAGGAGGAGCTTTTTACGGAGTACATCCCGGTCGAGCAAATCCACGACGCGGATGCCTGTTCTGGCAAATTTGTCCACGTACGCAGGACCAATTCCGCGACCGGTGGTACCAATGGCACCAGCATCTCTCCAACGCTCTCTAGCCTCTTCCACTTTTTTGTGGTAAGGCATGATCAGGTGCGCGTTGTGCGATATGTGGAGCCGGCCCTCTACACTGTATCCAAGATCGCGGATCATATTGATCTCTTCCATGACCGCAACTGGATCAATGACAACACCGTTTCCAATGACGCATTTTACCCCTTCATGGAATATGCCGCTCGGCACCAGATGAAGAACAAATGTTTTGTCCTCCCAGCAAATCGTATGACCTGCATTGGCACCGCCTTGGTACCGTGCAACAATGTCTATGTCTTGGCTGATGAGATCGACAATCTTGCCTTTCCCCTCATCGCCCCATTGACTTCCAATGACTACCGTAACTGGCATGGCTGACCTTTTATCAGAATCGTGCCGGACATGAATGTGCCGGCTGAAGGCTCTTTTAACCTGAGGCAAAGAGCTAATTTGAAAACACGAATGAGGCGGCGGGCCAGGGCCCGCCGCCTCATTCGGTCTCTATCATTTAGCCTCCCGTTCCGACCGAAGCAGTCGGGAGAAACAGAACTCAGGCGTCCTGTTCGTAGCTCTTGGCTGCATCTTCTACTGATTCAAAATGCTTGAACACCGTGATCAGCTTTGTGATGACCAGCAAAGACTGGATGCGGTCTGCTACTTTAGCAAGACGCAGATCGCCTCCTGCATTGCGCATAGTTGTCATGGCGCTGATAAGCATACCGAGCCCACTTGAGTTCATGAACTTGAACTTCGACAGGTCGACGACCACGTTGGTCTTACCTGCTTCCTGTAGTTCGTGAAGCGTGTCGTGCAGTTTGGAGCCATCAGGGCCTCCCATCACATTGCCTTTCAGCGTGATAACCACACTGTTGTAACGTTCGTCTACGTTGTAATTCATGTTATTTCCTAGTACGTGGGATCAGTGTTATGCCGGACCGTCGCCAATCCGTTAGCGCCGAACGACGGCAGCGCGTTTGCGGAGTTCAAGAACCAGCGGTGAGGCCACAAAAATCGAGGAGTAAGTCCCGATTGCAATACCGATGATGAGGGCGAACGCAAATCCGCGAAGCACCTCTCCACCGAATATAAATAGGATCACTACCACGAACAAGGTCGTGCTGGAGGTTATCACCGTACGGCTCAGTGTGTTGTTTATAGACTTATTAATCACGTCATCGTAGCTCTCGGATTTAAAAATACCCGTGTATTCACGAATCCTGTCAAAAACAACCACCGTGTCGTTCAGCGAATACCCCACAATAGTGAGGAATCCGGCAATGATCGTTTGGTCGATCTGCAATGAGAACCCAAGAAGGCCATGAAAAATGGAGAATACGCCTAGCGTGATCGTCACGTCATGGAAAAGAGCTACTACTGCCCCTACACCAAATCGCCATTCAAAACGAAGTAGGATGTAGACGAAGATGACCAAAAGGGATCCGAGGATAGAGTATATCGCTCCTCGCTTAAGATCCTCGGCGAACCGTGCGGTGACTACATAGGTGCTTTCAACCGTAGGAGATGATCCTTCGAAAGAAGAACCAATTGTGTTCAGAATCTTGCCCTGTACAACCGACACATCTTCTTCGTCAGAGGTGCGGATGAGCATCTGCTCGCCGTTGTTATACGACTTGACTTCTAGCGAGCCGTCGAGTATGTCGCCCAATTCTGCTCGGACAGCGGTCACGTCCAGCGGATCTGTTGTGTCGATAACGAACTCTCGACCACCCTTGAAATCAATCCCGAGCTCTAGCCCGTGGATAAATAAGGATCCGATCGAAATCGTCAGCAGAATGGCGGAAAAGATATATCCTTTCTTCCGACTGGCGATAAAGCGGAACTTCGTGTTTTCAAAAATACGCATGATGATTTTTCTTCTGGGCCCAACGGGCCTAATGTGTTGTCAGTTCACCGACTCAGCCGAAGCTTACGCTCAGCTTGCGATCTACCACCACGTAATCCATGATGATGCGGGTGAATACAATAGCGGTGAACATGGAGGACAGGATGCCGGCCATCAACGTGACGGCAAAACCCTGAATCGGGCCAACTCCAAAGGAATACAGAATGACGCCAACGAAAAACGTTGTAATGTTAGCATCGAAAATGGCGGAAAGTGCCTTCCCGTATCCTCCCTCAATAGCTGCTTTCAGTGACTTCCCAGTTGACTGCTCCTCGCGAACACGCTCGAAGATGAGCACGTTGGCATCAACCGCCATACCAATCGTCAACACGATACCAGCAATACCTGGCAACGTTAACGTGGCATTAAATCCAGCCAAAATGCCAAGGATAAATATCATGTTCAGAATCAACGCCAGATCAGCGACCATTCCGCTCGAGCGGTAATAGAGGATCATGAACAATGCTACGAGTAGCAGACCGAACATCACTGAGTTTAGACCAGCTTTGATGGACGCGGCACCAAGGCTTGGTCCAACAGTGCTTTCCTGAACGATCTCAACAGGTGCAGGCAGGGCACCCGACTTTAGCACCGTAACAACATCTTGTGCTTCGGCTTGTGAGTCCAAGTTGGTGATGTTGGAGCGTCCTCCCGTGATGCGCTGAAGCACATTTGGATAGGAGTACACAACGCCATCGAGCACAATTGCCACATTGCTACCAACGTTTGCCCCCGTAATACGGGCCCAAGTGCGAGACCCTTCCGAGTTCATTGTCATGCTGACCTCGGGAACGTTCGTGAACTGCTCAAAATCAACCCGAGCATCTGTGATTACGTCACCAGTAAGCTCGATTTCAGTTCGAACACCCAGTAAACGGTACAGCTCCAAACCTTCTGCGGTGGTACCGATTGGAGCAGAGGTGTACATGTATTTGACACCGCGAGGCAGCAAATCCTGCACAGCAGGGATGAGAAGCATCTGGTTCACCGCTGCAGTGTCTTCTTCGGCAACAATACCGAATTCCACGCCCTGACCCGTTGGCTGCATGACATCAAGCAATTCATTACCTGATCCTGCGGCATCAGGCGCGAGCAGCTCATTGACATCAAAGGTCGTATCGGCTTCTGCAACATCGCTGCTATCTGTAACCGTTTCATAGTAATCTATGACACGCTGCAGAGCGCGAACGTTCTCGGCGGGATCCACCATTAGGCGGAATTCTAGGCGGGCAGTACCCCTTAGAAGTCCCCTGATTCGGTCTGGATCATCAATACCTGGTAGCTCAACAATAATGCGGCGGCTTCCCTGCTGCGTAATTGAAGGCTCAGTGACACCATAACGGTCTACGCGGTCTCGAATAATCGAAATGGCGCGAGTGACCGCTTCGTCCGCTTCTGTTTGCAGATAAGCTGCGACATCATCGTTCGTCGAACGACGGGTGATGCCTGCAGCTTCGTTGCGGAAGTAGCGGGAAAGACGAGCATCTGCATCCCGTGATTCAAATTCTTGCACGAAGAATTGGATGATCGATCCGTCCGTTGACTGGATGGAAGAGGCCGTTGCGGCCGCCAATACTTCCTCAAAGGTGTCGTCCACATCAGTGGCCAACTCTCTGATAAGTGCTTCAACCCGAACTTCCAGAGTGACATGCATGCCACCTAAAAGGTCGAGCCCGAGTTTGAGCGCACGCTCATCGAGGCTTTTGATTTTGACGATGTTGTCGTGCTCAAAGGTGGCACGCTCTTCTTGCGTCATGCTTTCCATTTCCTGATTCATGAAGTACTTCTGGGCCGATGGATACAGATAGTATCCTGTCATGACCAGAAAGAACCCCGTCAGGAAAATCTTGAAACCGTTTCCTTGCATTGGATTGGATTGGAATGAGGTTTATAAATAATCGGGACGCACGATTACCAGAGTCGGCTTACGTACGAAAGGGTCCGTACCCCGTAGGGAGCGGACCAATAAAGAGGATGGTTGAAATACCGTGCTTGCTAGGGACCGAGTGGCCGAACCGAGCTTCGAAGGAATGTGGACCGAAGGACCAATCTGGCTGCATTGATGTCCTGATCAGAGGCCAAGACAGATCGTGTGACGGCAGTAGATGTCTCGACGGCACTACGTGATATCACGATCGTCGGCCGAGATTCATTGCCTTTGCGTGCATCCAGGGTAGGCACAACAGGTGCTACAACCGCTGAACGAAGCATTGCGTCTTCGAGAGCACGCAGAAAAAAGTCGTGGACATCCGAGGATAATCCTTCCCTGCCTGCTACTTCGACTATTTCATCACTGGAATACGCAACGGCAGCTGGGGCCAGAATGCCGCAAAAAAGGCACCCTAGTAGAAGCAGGGAGCCGGCTTTCAGGCAGAGTGTTCGGCGCAGAGAATGCACGTTCGAAGATGCGAATGAGTAGCTGGGTGTGAATCCTGCAAGGGATTCGATTTGGCAGTACAGCCGTGGCTCCTGTGGGTTCCAAGACACGAGCGTGATTTCGACCTTTAGCGCGAAAAACGCTATGTCGAAAGTACCATCGTCTCTTGATCGGAAAATCTGTTTTCGCGCGCTCTTGACAGGAATGGTGTCCGGCTGGGAAAACCTCTCCCCTACTTTCGGGTTTCCCTGCCATCTCCAATTACTTGTAGTATCTGGCTTACAGACGTGACGGGATCTCAACGCCACCGGCGTAACTACACTTTTTTGACGTTTTTGGTCGCGATAGGCCTGCTGTCGTGGGGTGCCTTTGTGACTAGTATCGATGCAGGCCTAGCTGTTCCTGATTGGCCATCATCGTTCGATTCCTACGACCCCTTCAATCCTTGGCCTCGTTGGTGGGCAATCACGCCCGTGCTAGCAGAGCACGGACATCGGTTGATGGGTGCCCTCGTTGGGTTGTTCACCATTGGCTTGGCTTTCTGGACCTGGCGTGGGGATAGCCGCGCGTGGATGAGGCGCCTAGCATTCGGCGCACTAGCCCTTGTCATTCTTCAGGGCGTCTTGGGTGGTCTTCGCGTCATCTGGGTCTCGCTAGACCTAGCCGTTATTCACGCATGTGTTGCCCAGTTATTCTTCGCATTGCTTGCAGCGATGACTCTTTTTCAGACTGATGCCTGGAAAACCCCTGTTGAGTCTGCACTTCGACCGGATCTGAAGCGGATACTTTGGGCTGCACCCATCGCTGTGTATATCCAGATTGTCTTTGGCGCTCTTCTGAGACATCCGGGAACTGGAATTGACACCACATTAGTAGCCCTGCATCTAGGATGGGCATTTGTTGCCACATCTTTTGTCGCCGTTCTATTTGCACGCATACGCTCTAGTCTGCCAATGAATGGCCTTGCCGGACGTCTATCCCTTACCATGATTGGCATACTTGTATTTCAAGTTGCATTGGGACTCTTCGCCTATTTTGTACTTCTGGATGAATCCGGCCGAATCCAGCCGAGCAACGTACAAGTGATTGCCAATTCAGCTCACATGGTTACGGGCGCCTTACTTTTTGCCTCGACCGTATCTGTCTGCCTGCTTGCTGCTCGCATTCGCTACCACGCCCCTACTCGATGAACAACGTCAGATCCACGATATCGACCTCCCCGGTACTCCCTGCGATTGCTACTTGGAGAGACTGGTTGACACTGACTAAGCCAGAGATCACGTTTTTGGTGACGATCTCGGCCTTGGCTGGTTTTGTACTCGCCTCTCCTGATGGCATAAATGGCTGGACCCTACTGTGGGCTATGATCGGGATCCCTCTTACGTCTGCAGGCGGGTGTGCAATGAATCAGGTGATGGAGCATGAGTTCGATGCAGGCATGAAGCGGACGGCCACTCGGCCCATTCCTTCCGGTCGTATCCGAGTCGATCATGCGCGATGGTATAGTCTTGCATTGATCGGTGCGGGCTTGGGCATTTTGTGCCCCTTGACGAATCCCCTGACGGGAATTCTAGCAGCCTTTACGGTTGCTCTGTATTTGTGGGTGTACACCCCGCTCAAACGTTTCTCCACTTGGAATACCCTTGTTGGAACGATTCCTGGCGCCCTGCCTGTCCTCGGAGGATGGACAGCGGCCTCCGGAAGCCTTGGATGGGGTGGTTGGGTGTTGTTCGGGGTTTTGATCTGCTGGCAGATGCCGCACTTTTTTGCACTGGCCTGGATGTATCGTAAGGATTACGGCAATAGTGTTTTCCTTATGCTTCCGTCGGGTGATGAATCTGGACGCAAAACAGCCATTCAGATGCTAGGCTTTAGCATCGTTATGATCATCTTTTCGGTGCTACCAACCGCCTTAGGCTTATCTAGCTGGATCTATGCTGCAGGCGCCGTCGGACTAGGACTGTGGTTTCTGCAATCAGTCGGACGATTCTGGTTCACCCGATCCGTCCAAGATGCCCGAAAGGTTCTAAAGGCGTCTGTCATGTATATACCTTTGCTTTTAGCCGCCATAATCATCGACCGATTCGTTGGTTGAAATTGGGACTGCGCCGGGAACGTCTGCTTCTCGTCCCGCACTCCAAGAACTGACCTTCCCGACCGTGGAAATACCTCGTGGATAAGACCCAAGCTCCAAAACCCATCGACATCCTGTCCCTTTCTCGAACTGCTTTGACCGAGTTAGTTCAAAAGACAGATGCACCTTTCCGAGCCAAACAGATCTGGCGATGGTTCTGGAAACACGGTATCAGGTCGTTCGATGAAATGAGCAACGTCCCTGAATCTCTGCGCACCCGGTTGGCCGAAGAGTGCGAGATTCGGCAACTCGAGCCGGTGGAACAGCAGAGAGCTGCAGACGGGACCATTAAATTCCTGTTTCGGCTTGCCTCGGACCGACACGTTGAAACTGTCCTCATCCCAGACTTTGGACGAGAAGGAAGGCCTTCACGAATGACGGTCTGCGTTTCTAGTCAGGTGGGCTGTGCGATGGGATGCTCCTTCTGTGCCACGGGCCTAATGGGATTCCAACAGAATCTGACGTCGGGCGAGATCGTCGAGCAGATACAACGGGCCACAACCGTTGCGAAGGAGTCCTACGACTCGCCTATCACCAATGTCGTCTTCATGGGAATGGGTGAACCACTGCTCAACTACGATGCAGTTCTCGATGCCATAGAAAAACTTACCGCTGAAGATGCAATGGCCATGGCGGCTAGGCGCATCACAGTGTCGACGGTTGGCCTGGCTACGCGCATTCGTCAATTGGCAGATGATGCCACACGCTTTAACCTAGCCGTGTCGTTGCACTCTCCGTTTGATAGCAAACGAAGCTCGATTATGCCGGTGAACAGAAAGGCGAAAACAGATCTTACAGCCCTCATGGAGTCCATTCAGTACTACACGGATAAAACTGGACAATCCGTGACCTACGAATATTGCATGTTCTCAGGATTTAATGACACCGTGGCGGATGCAAAGGAGTTGGCTAAACTCGTTCGGAAGGCACCTTCCAAGGTCAATCTCATTATGTATAACCCTGTCGAGGGACTTGGCTTTTCGAAATCCGATGAAGAGACCCTAAATGCCTTTATTTCTCAGCTCGTTGCAGAACGGGTCATCGTTACTGTGCGTAGAAGTAGAGGTCAGGATATCGATGCCGCTTGCGGCCAGCTAGCCGTGCAAAACCAGACCATGTAGCGTAAAACGTTCAGCGATCCGCAAATACACTATGGCTAGAAAATCCACGCCCTCCTCTCTTCTCAAGGATGACTTCTCCCGGTCGATTGTAGGCTTCCTGGCTGCTCTTATCGTTGGTGCGCTGATACCCCGCACTTTGGTGTTTTTGGTGCGTCGCGTCCTCCTACACTCCTTAAAAGAAGTGTTCGTTCTTGCCATGGCAGGATGGCTCACGGATCGTTTAACTCACCTTATTAGCTCTCCTTCGTCCGGCAAGAAACAGACCCGCTGATCGACTGGACGACAGCTTCAACACTAATACGCCCTCGCAGACCTCGTACTTGAACATGGAAATTTCTGATATTCAAAGCGCTCTGGAAGATCTCGCGATGACCTTCCTTCCAAAAGTTGCTGGCGTAATCGTACTTCTACTTGGTGCCTGGATTGTTGCCAGATGGCTTTCAGGGAGGGTGACCAAGGCGTTGAGTCACAAGCTAGACATTACTATCGCCCGCTTTTTTGGAAGTTTGATCAAGTATGGCGTGATCATTATGGCCGTGCTTGGTTGTTTGCGGATTTTTGGATTCGAAACCACCAGTTTTGCTGCGCTAATCGGTGCTGCAGGTTTGGCCATTGGTCTGGCATTGCAAGGAACGCTTTCTAATTTCTCTTCCGGCGTGATGCTACTCATTTTCCGCCCCTTCACCGTGGGTGATGTGGTCTCGGCTGGCGGCGTAACGGGGAAAGTTGTTGACCTAAGTCTGTTCACTACTGAGTTCGACACACCGGATAATCGACGGATTATCGTCCCGAATGGCCAGATTTATGGCTCGACGATTGAAAATATCACCTTTCACGACACACGTCGTGTGGACGTCTCTGTTGGCACGAGCTATCCTGCCAGTATCCCCCAGACTCGTGACGTATTGCTTGCGGCTGTACATGGAATCGAAGGACTTCACGCCGAACCAGCACCCGTAGCATATCTAGTTGATCTCGGAGACTCTTCTATCAATTGGTCGGTTCGAGTTTGGAGCAATACGCCTGATTATTGGGCTGTCCGTGAGCGAGTAACTCAATCAATAAAATCAGCACTCGACGAAGCAGGCATTGGCATTCCGTTTCCACAAATGGATGTACACCTCAATGGCGAACTGATCCGCAAGTAGATCCGATCAGGATAGGCCCGAAGCCTCTTTCTCTTTCATGGCCTCGTGTTCGTCTTCCTTGTTTTTCAGCAGGAACGAAATGGCTGTAACGCCAATCGTCAGTACTACTATCGCTAGAAATGCGTTGCGATAACCGCTCAAAGGATCTTGTGCAGATGCCGCTATCGCTCCGACTGCGGCCGCCGAAAGCAGCTGTCCGATAGAAATATTTAAGGTGATTAGCCCCTGAGAAATGGCCAGTTCACTACTACGAGCTTCGTGGATCAAGATATAGCTTAACGATGACCCCAACAGTCCAGCCATCCCTAATCCGATCAGCGCTGACCCTAAGTAGAAAACTGCTGGAGACGCCGGGCTAGTAGCAACACCAAACATGCCTAGTACCAGAAGGGTGTTGCAAACTAGCACGATCATTTTGGATCCAACTTTATCTAGCAGTCGGCCAGCTATTGGGCTTCCAATCGCTACGGCAAACATCATCGGCAGAAGCATATAAGCTGCTTGCGATGTCGAAACACCGTAGGCCATTACAATGAGAGTCGGGAAAAAGATGAAGGCCGCCTCGTTGATGCCAGCTCCAATAGCATTCACGGAGGCGAGGGCCACTTGACGATTTCGAAAAATATCTAGTCGCAATACTGGATCCTTCGCCTTTCGCTCGGCAGCTATAAATACCGGAAAGAGGACTGCCGACAATGCAAGTGCAGATATGATGCGCCACGATGTCAAGCTAGCCGTCACGTCGGCTGTGTCGAAAACCGATAGAGCATAGGCAAGACTTAGTAAGGCTCCGCCCAGGGAAAACAATCCGATTAGGTCTAATCGGGATTTTCCAGGAATAGCTGTCTTAGGAAGGATCTTCCATCCCAAAACGAATATTAGGGCCGCTACGAATACGTTGGCGAGGTACAACCACCTCCAACCCAAATTCAGCATCAAGCCAGCCACGATGGGACCAACAATAAAAGCGATCCCGAAAACGGACCCTAGTAATCCAAAAGCCTGACCACGCTTTTCGGGAGGGATGACGGCGCCGACAACAGCTGCTGCGACCGGAAAAATACCCGCAGCTGCCATCCCTTGCAGCACTCTTCCGACGAGTAGAACACCAAAAACAGGTGCCGTGGAAACGATCAGGCTCCCAATTCCAAACAGAGCGATATCAAGCAAATAAATCGTTTTGCGGCCATAACGATCAGCCAACTTGGTCATTACCGGCACGCTTACCAGGTTGGCCAGCACCCATACAGAAAAAATCCAAGACCCAAGGCGATCATCTAGGCCAAAGGTCTCACGGATGGCAGGCATCGCTGGGCCAAGAATCGCAATGTCCATGGCTCCCATGAGAATGCCGAAAAATAGCACCATGAGAACAGGCCGTCGGGATCCACTCGTTTCTTCTGTCACAATGTTCTAATTAGATTCAAGGATACCGATCTTTCCATCAGTCCGTCTTCCGGCATCCGGCATCCGGTGTCCGGTGTCAAGTGTCAGTTGCCCGCAACGGAACCGGTATAAAACTGAGCATTTCTATACAAAAGGTAGGTCGAGGTTTTCACGCTACCACAATTTGTAAGCATCTTAACCGACAATTCTGAATTGGTCTTCCTCTCAACAACTCGTTCTTATCTCTCAATCGTCCTTTCGGCGATCCTCTTTATGGCTCTAGTGGGGTGTCCTTCCCCTGTAGATCCATTGCAAGCATTGGAAGACCCTGTGGTCTCGATGATGAGCAAAATGACGTTGGAGGAAAAAGTGGGACAGTTGCTCATGATCGATTTGGCCACCGACGGCGACATTGCAGACGCCGCGGTTCGCGATCGAATTGAAAGCAGAGTACGCGAGAGTGCACCAGGAGGTGTGATTCTTTTTGCTGGAAATCCTGTTTCCGCTTCGCTAACCGTTGCATGGGCGCAATTTGTATCTGAAACACCTCTTTTTGTAGCGTTAGATGCAGAATGGGGGGCAGGTTTCAGATTACAAGGACTCACTCGTTTCCCAGATGCCATGGCGATCGCGGCCACCGGCCAGCGCTCAAACGCTCGCATTTCCGGTGCAAGAACCGCTCAGGAAGCCGCTGCGGCTGGGATTAATGTCTTGTTTGCTCCAACGGTCGACGTCAATACAAATCCTGCAAACCCAGTAATAGGCCCCCGAGCATGGAGCGATCTGCCAGATTCTGTTAGTGCCTATGCAGGTGCTTTTTTACAAGGGGTCAGGTCGCAGCGAGTGCTGGGAGTAGCAAAGCACTTCCCGGGTCACGGAAGTACATCCCGGGATTCGCACTATGAATTACCTGAAGCCGTTCGGACAGATGACGCGCTTTGGTCTATTGATCTAGCGCCCTACAGGGCATTGATGGCAGATTCGCTAAGAGCCATTATGTCGGCTCATGTCGTTCCAACTGGGCATGCCTTTCAGGACAGTTTGGCGGCAACGTTTTCCCGCCGAATACTTACAGATCTTGCCCGAGACTCCCTTGGTTTTACCGGACTGATTTTTTCTGATGCGTTGAACATGGCTGGTGCCGCCTCGATCGGGACACCGGCCGAGCGATCGATTAGAGCCCTTGAAGCAGGCATCGATGTCTTGTTGATGCCACCCGGAGCGGGCACGGTCAAGAATGCCATCGTTCAGGCGGTACGCGACGGTCGCATCTCGGAATCCCGGATAAATGCTTCGGTCGAGCGAGTTCTGCGCGCAAAGGAACATCTCCATCTCTTGAATGGATCGAAGTCCTCTCAACTTCCGGCCCATTCTTCAAGAAACACTTCTGAAACGCCTGCCTCCAAAAGTAAACTTTCAGATCTGTTTCAGACATTGACGTCCACTTCAGGTCCGAATGAAGCCTTGTGGATGGGCCGTGACGCGGTTACGCTGCTTCGTGAGAATGCCTTATTACCGTTGACCGGCGCCTCATCTATCCTGGTCATCTCGACAGACTTCCGATCGGCTGCCTCTTCTTCCAACCATTCCTCCGATCACTTTGTCGACCAATTACGGGAGCGTGGCGGGGCGAATGTTCTACACAGGAAGCTAAATCCACGTACATGGACTGCTTCAATGTCAGCTCTAGTGAATGAATCGGGACCTTTTGATGCCGTGATAGTAGCCGACTACATCGGTATTACTCCTGTTTTTGGGTGGAACAGGGAAGAATTCCTTCGTGACCTAGCATCAAGTGGGACTCCCCTCGTACATATTGGCTTCTCGTCACCTTATGTGCTGGATGAGATCCCGGACGCAGTCGATGTCATCATCCAAAGTTGGGATGGCAGTCCAGCCATGGCTGCAGCGACGGCAGATGCACTATTTGGTTTAAGCGACATTTCTGGACGGTTACCTGTTCATGTCTCAACTCGCTATCCGCGCGGGTCGGGGCTGGTAATTCCGGCTGCACTCGCCACAACCGGCGACCCTATCAAGGCGGGTTTTGATAGTGCGTTTCTTGACAAGTTGGATGATTTGTTGCATCAGGCAGTGGCGGATTCAGCCTTTCCAGCTGCCTCACTTTCCGTGGGACGTGGTCTAACCGTCGTTCGATCCAGCTTATTTGGCACACCAACTTTTGAGCGCGAAAGACCGCTGGAAGAGCAAGATCTGTTCGATTTGGCCTCTCTCACAAAGGTAATCGCAACCACTACGGCGGTAATGTTGCTCGTCGAGGATGGCAAGATTGATTTGGATCGACCCGTAGCTGACTACCTTTCTGAGTTCGGACAAAACGGAAAAGGTGGTGTGACCGTTCGGCAACTCCTCACCCACACAGGTGGACTCATTCCCTTCCGTCCATTTCATATGCAAGGAGTGCGCTCGGGCGCTGAGGTAAGGCGTAGAATACTCTCAGACACGCTAGCCTACGAGCCTGGTAGTATGTCACGGTATTCAGATTTCGGGCCTATCACGCTGGCCTGGATGATTGAGCGTATTACCGGGCAACCATTTGGTAAATATGTCCGTGAAAACGTGTTTGATCCACTTTCAATGGTGAATACAGGCTTTCTCGACGCACGTTCACCAGTAAAGGAAAACACTATTCCGACGGAAGACGATGACTATTTCCGTCAACGTGTTGTTCAGGGTGAGGTACACGATGAAACAGCATGGCTGCTTGGAGGCACAGCCGGTCATGCCGGTCTTTTCTCAACAGCTAAAGACCTCAGTCACTTTGCAGGAATGCTAGTGCAGGAAGGTCGCATGGGCGAAAGGATGTTTCTTCGTCCCGAGACCATTCGTCAGTTTACAACGGCGGTTGCGCCCCATGGGACTCACACCCGGGCTTTGGGATGGGATACAAAAAGCATGACAGGCTATTCTTCGGCTGGCCGCCAATTTGGCCCACGTTCATTCGGGCACACCGGCTTTACCGGTACGTCATTTTGGGTGGATCCAGATACCCATCTTTTCGTCATCCTTTTGACCAACCGGGTATACCCAACTAGGGAAAACCGCAAACACGTCCCTGTACGACCGGCTGTCGCTGACGCTGCCTTTAGGGCCTATGCGGAAGGCATGTCACAACGTCCTCTACCATCGTTCTAAGCCGGAACCCGGCGGTATGAAATGACTTCAAGAGCGTCTGTCTGCTGACACAACCTATTACCATGCCGACGTACGAATACAAACGCGAAGACGGATCCACGTTCGAATACGAGCAACGGATCACAGAAGACGCTCTCACCACTTGCCCAACAACGGGTCAGAAAGTGAAGCGGTTGATTTCCGGCGGCGCAGGGCTGGTATTTAAAGGAAGTGGATTCTACCTCACCGACTACGCTCGTAAATCCTCAAGTCCAGCAGTAAAGGGAACTTCGGACTCTTCATCGTCATCCAGTACGGATACGAGTGCAAGCAAGGGATCTACTTCTGATTCCAGCTCTAGCTCAGGATCCGAGTCGGGATCTGGGTCTGGGTCTGGCTCTGACAGCAAGTAGGCTAGATTCCAGAAGGATTAGCGTCGAGCTGCATCCACGATAGCTGCGAAGTCATCCGCTTTTAGACTCGCACCACCGATCAATCCACCGTCCACATTTTCACGGGCGAACAGATCCTCGGCGTTGGAGGGCTTTACACTTCCCCCGTAAAGTATTAGAACATCATCACCTTTTGCATTGCCATACAGATCGCAAAGAATCGATCGTATGTGAGAATGCATCTCGGCGACCTGTTCTGGAGACGCGGTCTTACCGGTTCCTATCGCCCATACGGGCTCGTAAGCAAGTACTAACTCTGAGCCGTTATCGATAGAAACGTCAGATAAACTTTTCCTCACCTGGCTCTCAACGACCTTGTTCTGTTCGCCTGACTCTCGTTGCTCAAGAACTTCCCCGACACATACAATGGGAGTCAACCGATGCCGTCTCGCTTGCTGCGCCTTCCTGCTCACGCCGTCATCAGTCTCGCCGAAAAACTGGCGTCGTTCCGAGTGGCCTAAAATGACATAATGGCAACCGACTGCCCGTAGCATAGATGCCGAAATCTCACCAGTATAGGCTCCCGAATCTGCTTCGTGCATGGTTTGTGCCCCCAAACGGATGCCACTTCCATGCATAATGGAATACATAGCGTCTAGGTTGACAAACGTAGGACAAATTGCGACGTCCACGTTGTGCGTCGAACCAACCGCCGCCACTACGCCCGAAGTAAGCTGCCTTGCAGCTGCAAGGTCGAGGTTCATTTTCCAGTTTCCGGCTACAAGCATGATGTTGTCAGTAGTTAATGGGTTGCCAAAAAGCTCTGCGTGGTCGGCTATCTCGAGATTTGGTCTGCGTAATCATTGATGGACTGAATGATATCGATCAAATCCCGTTCAAGCGTGGTGAGAGCTTGTCCGGTATACTTCGAAACAATCTCCCCGTTAGGGTCAAGTAGGAATCTGGTTGGAATGACATTCACGTTGTAGTCCTTAACGATCTGCTGATCTCCACCTTCTTCCGAGAAAACAAAGTGCCCAGGATGGGTTCCTTCTTCAAACAGCACAACATTCAAATCCATATCTGGCTGTACGGACACCGAGATCGTCTGGAAAAGGTTAGGATTCAGAAGGCCGGCGATTCGATCTCTCGACTCAAATTCTCTCATCCAGCTTGCCTCCATTGGATCAAAGAATTCTAAAATGATGAACTTGCCAAGCAAGTTCGACGAGGTCAAATTCTCCCCTGTCCTGCTCTGGACATCAAATGCAGGTGCCTCCATGCCCGGCTGTAGGTTTTCCAAATCGTACGTTGCTCGGGTGGCCCAATCAGCCCAAGGCGATTCAGGGTATGTCCTTCGCAATGACATGGCAATTTCCACCGCCTTAGTCACCTGACCACTGTCTGCATGGGCGACGATTTGTTCTGCCATGATTCCAGGCTTTCGCTCTTCTGGAACGGACTCGAGGTAAGCGTTCAACATATCAAGAGCTGCCTGCTGACCAAATGTCCTGGCGACAGAGCGCCGGGCCACTCGGGCAACGTCTACAATGCTGGCATTAGACAGGTCCACTTCTGCATATTTTTCCAGTACCGCCTGATCGTCCCAATCGCCCATCATGATAACTGATTCAGCCTTCGACAAGTCGCCTCCTATGGTACCTGGAAACGTCCGATCAATACTCCACAGAATAACACTGGTTTGCGAAACGACGCGCACAAGGTTGGGCCGGGTATACTGGTCAGAATTAGCTAATTCAGAGATAGAACGGTTGTGTTGAGCTTTAGCGTTTCGATACGCCGTCCATGCTGCATTCTCGGCAGAAACGATACGAAGCGATCTTGCGCCGAGCGGGAAAGTACCTGTGACCTTAACGCTATCCCCATCTGCTGCAACGAATTCCGAAATTGCCAGATTGGCCCCTGCTCGTTCTACAACCAGCGGATACACACCTTCTTCCTGGGCGTTAACATCGAATGCGAACCGTCCATCAGGCCCACTCAAAGCGGTCCCCAACGTATCGACATCACCATCAACTTGAGTTAGCACGGTTATGCGAAACCCTTCTACCTTCTCGATCTCGTTACTATCAGTGCGAACATTGAATTCACCCTCAACGTGCACGCGCACTGGAGCCTCGGACTGACCACAGGCGGCCAGAAATACGGAGGTTACAAGCAGCGTCATAATACCCATTCGGGTGGTTTGGTCAATCTTTCTCATGGTCCTCAAGGATATCTACGGGGGCCTTCAAAACCCCTACAATGCTACCAAGATCCGTCTTGGTGGTATTCTACCCAAAGACAGTATGTAATCGTTTCGTGATTGCTACCAGGACATTACCCGATCAAGGGCATCTGAGAGACGACTCTTGGCTGAATAGATATCATCTTCGATAGCTTTAGAAAAAGCGATTGGCATGTCAGCCCCTCCCAATCGGATAGGAGGCGAATCTAGATGTTTGAACACTAATTCAGTTATCTCAGAAGCAATTTCTGCTCCAAACCCCGAAGTCCGTGGAGCTTCATGCAAGACAATGACCCTATTTGTCTTCCTAACCGAGGCCAAGACAGTTTCCTTGTCCCAAGGAATAAGTGTTCGCAAATCAATCACTTCCACAGAACGCCCCTTCTTACTCTGTAATTCTGCTTCTTCTAAAGCCCAGTGTAACCCAACACCATATGTGACAATAGTAACGTCAGAGCCCAAACGAGCGATGGAGGCCTTTCCAAGCGGGATGCGAATAGACTCGGTCGGGACCTGCCCCCTAATGGATCGGTAGAGCTTTTTATGCTCGAAAAACAGGACCGGATTCGGATCATCAAGACTCGAGAGTAACAGACCTTTTGCATCTGCTGGGGTAGCTGGAACAACTACCTTCAGGCCTGGGACGTGACAGAACCAAGCCTCCATTGATTGTGAATGGAATGGCCCAGCGCCGATTCCACCTCCAAAAGGAGCTCTGATGGTAACGCTTAGTGGAGCCCCCCATCGGTAAAAGGTGGTAGCAAGATTATTGACGATTTGGTTGAATCCACAGGTGATAAAATCACCATACTGGATTTCGAGGATGGGTCGCATTCCAGCCAACGCAAGTCCCATGGCTGCCCCAACTGCAGCGCTTTCAATGATAGGTGTGTTGCGTACTCGTTCGCGACCAAATTCCTCAAGGAACCCCTCAGTAACCTTGAAAACGCCTCCATACTCTGCAATATCTTGCCCCATCATGACCGATTCTGGTCGCTCCCGCATCCAGGCGCGCAGACCATCCGTTATGGCGTCGATAAAACGTCGCTCCTCCTGTTGGGTTGAAACGACTGAGGCATTGCTCGGAGCCGGCGTAACTGGGGCAAAAACGTCACCCATTTCTTGCTCGGTGGTGCTAGTAACCTCCGGTTGCTCCAGCGCCCACTCTGCCAGCTCTTCGACTCGTTTTACGAACTCCTGTTTAATCGTGTCGCAGGCCTTCTTCCCCAGCTTGCTGACGGCAAACGACTCAAATCGCTCAATCGGATCCATCGTAGACCATTTATCCTGCAGCTCCTTGGGCACATACTTCGTTCCTGATGCTTCCTCATGGCCTCGCATCCGAAAGGTCTTCATCTCGAGCAAGGTTGGTCCATCTCCCTTGAGAGCACGTTTCCTTGCATTTCGCACCGCCTCAATGACAGCCAGCACGTTGTTGCCATCGACAATGACTGAGCCCATCCCATACCCGGCTGCTGCATCGGCAATATTTTCGATGGGAACGGCATCGGACGTCGGCGTGGAAAGGCCATATCCGTTGTTTTCAACGATGAACAGAACGGGTAATTTCCACACAGACGCAAGATTGAGTGCTTCGTGGAAATCCCCTTCTCTTGAGGCTCCTTCTCCTACGAATGCTGCTGCTACTTTTTCTTCCTTTTGCAATTTTGCAGCAAGAGCCAATCCATCTGCTACCGGCAGCATCGCACCGAGATGAGAAATCATCCCGACTATGTTCTGATCAGGCAACCCGAAATGAAATGTTCGATCTCTACCCTTGGTAAAGCCTCCTTCGCGTCCCATCAATTGACAGAACAGTTTTTCCAAGTCGACGCCGCGCGTTGTCCAAACACCGAGATTTCGATGCATTGGAAGAACATAATCCTCCTGTGAGAGGGCAAAAGTGACCCCAACAGCAATGGCTTCCTGACCGAAACCACTGAACCACTTGGATAGCCGCCCCTGACGAATCAGGCGCAGTTTCTTCTCTTCAATGATACGCGGCAACAAGAGCGCCCGATAAAGCGCTTCTGTTTCTTTCTTAGTACGGATGGCCATTCGAATTCTACTGATTAGCCGACAAAGATAAGGGCTTTGCCGTCAATGACCACTACCACGAAGAGCAGTATAAACGGTTCTGAAAAGTATCTGGAGGTCACGACGAAGGCTCATGTTTTCAATGTAGAAAAGATCATACTTCACCTTCTGTTGAACATCTTCCAGACTTGTGTCATATTTCCACTTTACCTGAGCCCATCCAGTAATTCCGGGCTTTACCCGATGCCTCCTCGAGTAGAGCGGAATCTCTCGCGCTAATTTTTCCACGAAATATGGCCGTTCAGGACGTGGACCCACAAGAGACATGTCTCCTCGGAGAACATTAAAAAACTGCGGGACCTCATCGAGCCGTGTTTTGCGAAGCCAACGCCCAATTGGGGTGTACCGCGGGTCATCTTCGCGTGCCCAAACCGGACCTGTTTCTGCCTCAGCGTCCTCTTGCATCGTGCGAAACTTGAACATCGTAAACTCACGACCTTTCTGACCTATGCGTCTCTGTCGGTAGATCGCTGCTCCTTTACTCGTAACCCTGATCATGATTGCGACTAGTATCCAGATAGGAAGTCCTATGACCAACACGAGTAAAGAAATGACCATGTCTATAAGTCGCTTCAGACTCTGCTCCCACGCCTGCATTGGCTCTGGAAGCACTTCTATAAGTGGCAATCCATACATGTGCTCCGTTCTTGCCATGCCTCCAATGATGGAGTAAAAGTCCGGTACGAGCTTCAGCGAAACGGCCTTTCCGTCACACAGTCTGAGCACTTCCATGAGTTGATCGCTGTCATTAGGTCCAAGCGCTATAAGGACATCCTGCACATCGAGATCATCGATCAAATGAGGCAGGTCTTCTACACGATGACTGCCGTTGGCGATGGTCACTCCCGACTCATCACGATGCAGCTTAACAGCTCCCACGATGTCCAGTCCAGCTTCGGGGTAGCGCGCGACCTCTTCGTGCAGAGATTCCAACACATCAGTCCATCCTACGATCAGCGTCCGGTGTAGGCCCTTCCCCCGGAGGATGAGCACTTTCTGCACCGATCGGACTATTATTCTGCCGATGGATACGAATACAATGACGGCCGCCCAGTAAAAAACGAGATTGATTCGAGCCGAATACGCATCGAGCGTCTGGATGAACAATAAAAAGAAAAGCACCAAAATGCCGACGGTCACCACTTTGGATATGGTCACAAGTTCATCGAAACGGGAAGCTGCATACCGCTCTCTATAGAGACCAAAAAAGGTAAAAAACAGCAGCCAAAAGCCTGACAGTAGTAACACGACTGCTGTTGTCATCGCAGGTTCAGGCGAAAATATGGGCTCAGTGAACCAACCCCAATCAAAACGGGCTCGATACCACAACTGGTTTGCCATGATGGTTGCCAAGGCATCCATCACCACCAGAAATATCAATTCGGATTTCCGATTCACGCTGTTTGCGGTCTTATTCAGTTGTCGAGCAGAAAAGGTCTCGCGTAGAACCCTGAATATCTGCTGATGTTCGCCTAATTTGCGAACAGTAACCGACAAGTCAATGAAGCACCTCGTTTCCGCCCTCTTCCTACTGTTTTTGTCTGTCCCAGTTTGTTTGGGTCAGAACGGTCCCATTGTACCCCTAGACGACCCTTCCCTCTGGGCCCTCGAGTCATTGCGTTTACGCGGAGTGGCCGAGCCTGGTGATCCTGGTGTGCAGCCTTGGCAAGAGTCTGTGCTCGTGCGCCAATTGAATGATGCCGTTCCGTCCGACGAATGGGCGCGAGAAACTCTTTCCCGTCTGCGTTCGCGTTTTTCCTCCCAACCCGCTGGTTCCGAGGCCATGGGGTACCGCGTTCTTGCGGGCTTGCGCGGTGCTACCCAAGACCGACATGAGCTGATTTGGCGGCAAGTTGATGCGGAAAGCTCTTTTCAACAACGAATTTCAGCTGAGTTCTGGTTCACTGCAGGATCATGGACCGCTTCGTTCGGCTTCCGCCACTCCAGATATTACGACCTCGACCCTGATGGCCTCGATTCAGCCCATCGCTGGATGATTAGAACTGAAAATGCGTACGTGGCACGCAATGGGGAATTTATTGATGTGCTTCTTGGTCGTTTTGCCGTCAATCAGGCGGGGCTAGGACGAACGGGGCTACTGATTAGCGCCAACCCGCGACCGATGGATCAGATATCCGTCCGACTTGGTACGGATCGTCTGAATTTGAGAACGTCAATCCTAGAATTGGATAGTATCACTGGGGATGGCCGACTAACTGGTATTGCTGGAGATGATTCCGTTAGAACAGGAAGTGAACGTAGAATGCTGGCTGTTCATCGCCTCGCCTTCAGGCCTGCGCAAGGATGGACGATAGGACTCTCCCACTCAATCCTGTATTCAGGACCTGGAAGCGGGCTATCATTGAAATTTGCCAACCCGCTGCAAGTAGCTATCCTTTCCATTGACGATCGTCCCAAGAATGACGAGAATAACGGCCTTCTTGGCGCCTTTATTCATCGACAAACAGCCAAAACGCTCATTCAGGCCCAGTTCTTACTCGATGATTTTGACATTTTGAATGGCAAGGAGCCAGCTTCCGTAGCCGTAGACCTCATGGCTTCGCGGCGGGAGATTGCTCCTAGCCTAGATATTGAAGTGCGCGGCACGATGGTCACGGCCCGCACCTACAACTCGGAGCAGGCAGAGGGTCGTTACATCTATCTTGGGCGAGGAATAGGTACTCAGTTCTCCGATTTCATTCTCGCGGGCGTTACCCTTCATTGGCTCTCATTTCCCGGTTGGCGCATTTCTCCTGGCTTCGATATGCTCATGCAAGGCGAGCTAGATATCCGATCCTCGTTTCCACGCTACGATGAGGCCGATATGATACTGGACGGACAAGTAGAGACTACCGTGCGGCCATTCGTTCGGGTTGATGCCCTAATGGCTGCTGGATTAGACCTTAGTGCAGACGTAGGTATGGCTTTTATTTCAGATGAAGGACATATAGCAGGAGCCTCACGAACAGCCTTCTCTGGTTCTCTATCACTCTCCTATCGAATCCAGGGACTCCGCAATAGGTGATCATACCGTGAGCCGAACTCATTCTCTGGTTGTTATAGCTACAGTCGCCTGCCTCTGCCTACCCCTTTTGGTGCTAGTGCATATTGCCTCGGCACAATCAAGCGAAGGTGTCGATGAATTTTCCTTCCTTCGCGCTTCTGTGACTGGTAGCCATGTCTTCCGATATCAGGGAATGGAGTCGTGGTCGCCTGATCCAGGTGCGCGGCTCTCCGTTTCCTCTCCCTACGGAATTGGCCTGCTGCGCTTGGATGGTGAATACAGGGGCTGGCAACCAGAAGGCGACCTGCCTTCAGTACGGACTATAAGTATTCTCGCTGGTTGGGGTTTAGCCTCGGACCGAGATGGCTCCATAGAGCTTAATGCGGGACTCATGGCCGGAAATACGTTCATGCTTATGGACCTCCCAAAGGGAGCCCCAGGTCGCTTTGAATCCGAGATTCTTGCTGTTTCATTTGTGCGCCTGGGCCGGCGCATATCCTCATCACTCAGGGTTTTTCTTGAACTGAGGGCCCAGCGCGTTTTCACTAGACCTCGCTGGGAGTTGATTGATTCATCGGCAGGAGTGTCGATTGACATGAATACTCCAAGGTGGATACAGAGGATACTTCAATGATGAAAGGGCACAACATGTCATCCTTCCTGAGTAGGCCGGTCTGCAGTCGCTTCTGTATCGTTTGCCTCTTGCTCTTCGGGGCTCTTTCGCAGGTTGACTCGGCTCGCGCCCGTCAAAGTAATCTCGGTTTGGACGAGGTTGAGATCTCCAGTTTAGGCGCCGTACGACTCAGCGAAATGCTACGATTAATGCCCGGAATGGAAGCATGGTCTAATGATCGTTACACGCAGCGCTTGCTGGGGTACGGCCTCGGTGGCCTACATGGAGAAGGCCCTTCGATCCTTATTGATGGCGTGTCCTACCCGGCATTTTTCATGGACCGAACCCTCACAGAGTCGTTACCAGTTTCCCCGTCCGATTTATCATCCGTGCAGTGGGAGCCGGGAAGGCGTCTTATTGCAGGTGGCAGGATGGCTGATGGGGTGCTTAGATTAACCACGCGGCCGGTGGAAGGATGGGTCGCACGGGCATCCATCGGGTTGATCAATGAGACAGGGGATCCAGGACCCGCCAAACTTCTTGACTCTACGGCGACCAATGTAGACCGGAGCGGACCAGCCATCGATGCCCGATTAGCATGGGGGAACGGGACCTGGACCATGATTGCCGGCCTGCAAACCGACCTCCATCACCTTACTGATGAACGGATCTCGGGGCGTGTTCGCCGTGTCTATGCTGCGCCTGTCCAACCTGTGATTACCCAATTCTCCCCTCATATTCGCCTATCTAGACGCTCATCATCGTCAGTATTGGACATGGCGGTTGGAAGCTCTCGACGTAAGGGGATGCTTTTCTATGAATCGGCTGGCTGGGAATGGCCTCTACAGACCTCCAGAGATTGGGGCCGCGCCCATCTAAACCACCGCTTGGCACAAAGATGGCAGGTCGGCATCGAGGCGGAAGGTCAGCGGATTACAACCACCAACCGAGCGGCATTTATTGAACTGCCATCCTCGCTCACCCTTCTCGAAGTATCAACAGAAGGCTGGGTTCGCATGGGAACACAAGCCAAGTCTTTGACCCTAGGGGTAGGATACCGGGCTCATCAGTTCGAACAGCATCAAGATTCAATCTCCAAAAACGGCCTTTTCGGCAGGATAGAGGGAAATGTAATCCGATCATCAACTACCTCGAGCTTCTCTGTTCTCGCGAGACAGACTTCTCGCGTGCAGTCCGAGTCCTCCACTTTCGATTGGGCTGCCACCACGTCGTTTTCGCTCACGGCTGACTCAGGTAGAAAATTGGCGCTCGAGGCCTCATGGTTGTCTGGGCGATTCAAGGAAAGCGGGGCATTCATGGAGTTGGTTTCGATGGGGTTCGACCCAGCTGAATGGATATCGACCATCGCTGTCCTGCCTCCGCCCTCTCGGGAGCAAGAAATAGGAGTCTCCTTGCACGGATCTCTTCCGCTCAGTGAGTCCGTTACTGCCTGGGCCCGACTGGATGGGCGGTGGATGTCAGGATGGAATCTCATTGACAGAATCGTAGAACAACCATTTGGAATAGGCCCACTTCTACCCACAACAGCGTTCTCTACGGGCCGACAGGGATGGCTTTTTTCTCGGAGCATTGGACTTGACCGAATGTCAATGAATGGTCCGCGGGTACGAGTGGTTTATCAATTTATGCATGTCTCGTCCATGGGCGACGACGTCTTTTTTAGACATACAACCGGTTTTCCGAGGCACCGGATCATGAGCATGATCTCAGAAAAACGCGAAGGGGGGCTTTCTTGGAATATCCGGGCTGGATTAGCATCTCCTTGGACGTGGCCTGAGTACAAAGCGCCTGCAAGAAAGGATATTCCAGTAGAAGTGGTATTGGATGCCACCGTAGGCAAGGATCTTGTAGGCGGGCGGATGAAAACACTGGTATCTTTCCTCAATCTTCCAGACGCTACGCTGGGGCATCATCCAGCTGGAGTTATTGAACAATTCGCAGTACGCTTAACACTTAGCCTTCGATTGGAATCGCAGTGATAAGCCGCACAGATAATACCTCATTCTTGGAGCGTTATGCTCACTTAGTCGATGATTTTGCAGGCTTTACAGAGGCCTGCCACTCCCCCTTGCCTACCACCTGCTGGGTTCCTCCCGATCGAAAGGATGGATCACATCGTCTCCAATCAGAAGGCCACCATCAAACAGAGTGGAATGAGCGAGCATGGAGGCTTACTCATCCAGGTCAGCAATTCGGTATCGCCTTCCTCACCGGTGCGGCTCTAATTCAGGAAGAGGCGGCGATGGCAGCAGTGGAAGCTCTGGCGCCCAAGCTTGGAGAGCGTATTCTCGACTTGTGCGCTGCACCGGGCAATAAGACCGTGCAGCTATCAAAAGCTGTTGGCAATACAGGCTGGATTGTAGCAAACGATGTTTCGCCCAACCGCTTACAGGTGCTGAGGGGCTTGAAAGACCGATTTTCCCTCACAAATGTAACTGTAACTGTTACAGATGGACGACGATTTCCATTGACTGGCGAGCAGCCTGACTTATCCGATAGCGCTGATTCTGGCGAGTCAGGCGGGTTCGATGGGTTTGATGCTGTCCTTGCCGACGTCCCTTGTTCGTGCGAAGGGACCTGCCGAAAGCACCCATCTGTTTTGCGCCCACAATCTGAGGATGAGCGCGCTCGGCTAACTAACCTCCAGGAGGAGTTATTGCGGCGAGCTATTCGCCTCGCGCGCCCTGGAGGACGGATTCTGTACGCCACCTGCACCTTTGCCCCGGAAGAAAACGAAGCGGTTGTAGATCGCGTACTGCGGCGACCCGAAACAGGGCAGGATGTCGACCTGACCACGTGTGTTCTTCCTGGACTCCGCGTCAGCCCAGGGATCGATCAGTGGAATGGCAAAACGTTTTCTAGCGACATGCATCGCGCCATAAGGCTGTGGCCGGAGGCCAACGATACAGGAGGGTTCTTCTTGGCCCTCATGGTCAAGGCCGGAGGAGCGTCTCATGTAGATGGCAGTGCACAAGGCGAGTCGGCCTTGGAAAAAGGGAAAGATCCCGACGGCGCAGATAACTGCTTCAACACAACTCCCTGGAGTGCATTTAGCATTTCGGATAGTGCCTTTCAAGCGCTTGAGTCCCTAGAGGATGGACGCAAGTACACGCGCCTAGCGGCCGCGCATCGCGGACATCTGCCGTCCGTTGAGTGGAGTGTGGGGATGACCGGAATGAACTTGAAATCGGGCGAACCCCGTTTTTCCACACCACTTGCCCTCAAATTCGCTTCGATGGCCACAGCGGGCGTAGCAGAGTTAGAAGAAAAGGACATTGTTCCGTTCCTCTGCCGAGAGGTGGTTAGGCCCTCAGCGATATTCCCATCTACTGATCAGTCGCCCGGACTACTCGTGCGCAGCGGTTCTACCCCTTTGGGGTTGGGACACGATCCTCGAGACGGCTCTGGCATTATCGCAAGTCTCTTCCCGAAGCATTGGGCAGGACTTGAAGTCGCACAATGGCTGAAATCGCTGGAGAGATAAGGTCACGTGGCGCGGGCCGACGGTAGCCCGGTCCTATTGCAGTCGAAAACGGAAGGAAACCACTCCAGTCTGATTCTCTCGAGGCGCTTCGGCAGGCAACGGATTGAAGCGCCAGCGCAGCAGGGCGTTCATTACCTCACGCTCCAAATTCGGATCGCCTTTTATTAGCGGGAATCGCTGAATGATTCGGCCTTGTGGATCTACCGTGATACGAACGCGGATAAGAGCGTTTACTTGAGAGGAATATTGTGGTATAGGGGTGCTGACTGGCGAGCGATTCAACCCTTCGATCTGGTACGGTGCGGAGGCAACGTCCTCATTAGACTCACCTTCTTCCCCCGTCTCTGAGCCTTCATCCGGTGTCAATGCGCCACTACCAAGCGGCTTTACGACTTCTTGCTCGGGTTCGGGCTCTTCTTCTATTTTTTCCTCTTCCGTGTTGCTCTGCTGTGGTGCAATAACCTCAGCCTCAGGTGCATCGATCACTTCTTCTGCCGGTGCTTGTAGATCCGTGTCTGGTAGGTCTACTGGCTTGATTTCCTCTGGCGGGGCAACTGGCGTTTGCTCAACCTCTTCCCTGGCCTCTTCTTCCGGTTCCGGCTCTGGCTCGTCTAGGACTGGTGCCTGACGAACTGGGCGTCCCTCAGCAACAGGACCAAATTCTACCTCAAGGAATCCCATCTGCTGCTTATCGGAAGCTGCAGCCGTCAACATAGAAAGCAGTATGAGTACGACCACATGGAGGCCGACACTCACACCCAACCCGGTCATATCCTCTTTCTTCAGCTGCATCAAGACCCTTCTCTCGTTTGTGTGTCAAACCCGCGCGGGACGGCTTTGCTCCCGCTTGAGGCGCCTTCTGAATGGTGGATAGTCCGAATCACATACCTTGGCCGATCTTTCACTTCGTCGTAGACGCGGGCCAAGTAAGATCCTACAAGACCGAGGAAAAACAGCTGGACGCCACCAAAGAAAAAAGCGACGAAAATCAATGAGGCCCAACCGGTTATAGCGGTCTGGAATATGTATTTGGTGAGGAGCACCCAGCATAACCCGGCAATGGACCCAGCAGAAATTAGGAGCCCTAATCGCATTGCCCAGCGCAGCGGACGACCTGAGAACGAGATAAGACCATCAAAGGCAAGGTCCAACCTCCGCTTCCACGGATACTTTGTTTCACCAGCAGCTCGAGCAGGCCGATCGAACTCTACCGATGCCTGGTTAAATCCTAACCACGAAATCAATCCCCGGACGTAGGGCTGTTGCTCCTTAAATTTACCAAAGGCGTTAATTACGGGACGAGCTAACAATCTGAAATCACCCGCATCCATAGGTGCCTCCACACCCGTCAGGGCTCGGAATACTCGGTAATAGAGACGAGCCGTAATGCGCTCCATAAAGCTGACGCCTTGCCGCGAGCGACGTACGCCGTGCACAATATCAGATCCCTCCTGCCATTTATCGATCATTTCGCCGGCCACCGCGAGCGGATCTTGAAGATCAGCATCCATGATGATGGCAGCATCCTCCTCGCATATCTCAAGTCCGGCGGAAACGGCTAGCTGATGCCCGAAATTGCGAGAGAAATCAATGAGTACGTATCCCTGAAACGAGGTTGTCAGCTCTCGGGCCAACACGAATGTTGAGTCAGTACTTCCGTCGTTGACCAAATAGATCCGGATAGTCTCTGAACGCGTTGCACGAAAAACCTCAAGCTCCCGAATCAATTGCGGAAGTACTTCCTCCTCGTTATAAACGGGGATAATGAGAGCAACGCTCGGTTTTAATTCGGAATCGCTCAAGGATTGCTCGGGAATCGATATTGAATAGAAATTCTGTGCGAGTAGCCAAGATCCGAAACTAGTCCGGCAAAATCCCCAAAACCATAGTCAAGCGCCGCCCGTCCCCACTTCAATCCTGCTCCCATGGATGGCGTCATATCTATCCCCTCTCCTTCTAGCGATTGGATTCGGTTAAATCCTGCTCGAAAGGCCACCATATCCGCGAATGAGTACTCTGCACCAAGTCGAGGGTGAAAAGAAGTATCGCCTGCCGAAAGGTT
>Ga0055584_100000845_pt1 | contig 29447 bp, 20 predicted proteins | sample OSDHelmetaG_FD_58716 | JGI IMG/M metagenome (GOLD analysis project Ga0055584, IMG submission 58716) | Pelagic marine sediment microbial communities from the LTER site Helgoland, North Sea, for post-phytoplankton bloom and carbon turnover... | ecosystem: Environmental > Aquatic > Marine >... | reverse complement strand
GCATCGGCAAAAGGCCGCAATAAATTTTTTAACGCCTGCTCTTCATACATACTATTGGCATCGGAAAAGACGAGAAATTCGCCGCTGGCCAAACGCACGGCTTCGTTCTGCGCCTGCGTCTTACCGCCGCGCTCAAGCACCTTGTGCAAACGCACACCGCGCTCGAAAAAAGAACGTGCGATTTCCTCGGTAGCATCGGTCGAACCATCCGAGGCAACAATGATTTCCAATCGCTTGTCCGGGTAGTCTATGGCTAGCGAATTTTCCAACTTCTCTCTCAGCACGGCCTCTTCGTTATGGGCGGCGATAATCAGCGAAACGACAGGCCACTCTGTAAAAGAGGTATAGTCTTCCCTTCTCCTACCCGCCGTCAGCAACATAAGCAGGAGCGGATATAAAAAATACGTATAAACTACAGTGAATACCGCCAGCCAAAAAACAATCGTTAACATTTCGTTTCAGATCGACCCACAGCCCTTCGCATTAATTGGTTTATCTACTTATATTTTCGGCATTTGTAACATTAAACGCAAATGGACATAAGGGCTGCCAGAGCCCCGTTTTTAAAGCGGAGCCAGCATCCCCTACCTTCTTCAGACCCACCAACGCGCAGCCAGTGCCCATGTCGCCGATTGTCCACATTACCACGGTCCATTCGCCCTTCGACAACCGCATTTTTCACCGCGAGTGCAAAACGCTGGCCGAGGCCGGATACCACGTTGTCCTAGTCGCGGCACACGCGCGGGACGAGCTAGTCGACGGCGTTCAGATTTGCGCCTACCAGCGACCAAGCCGGCGCATCGCGCGCATGACATTCGGCGTCTGGCGCGCCCTTAAAACCGCCCTGCGCCAACGCGGGCAAATTTACCACTTCCACGATCCAGAATTTATCCCAGCCGCACTACTCATGCGCCTGCTCGGCAAAAAACTCGTCTACGATATTCACGAAGACAACAGCACGGCCCTCTTGGAAAGAGAGTATCTACCGCGCCCGCTGCGCGCCGTCGCGGCGCGACTGTTCTCCGTCCTCGAACGCATCGCCACACGCCCGTTCCAACAGGTTCTCGCCGAGCGCTACTACACCGAGCGCTTTCCGCGCGGGCACACCGTGCTCAACTACGCGCGCCTGCCTTCCGTCGACGATGAGCAGCTAACCAAACGCCCAACGCACGGCCCAGCGCGCCTGCTCTATACTGGCAATATCAAAGAGTTCCGCGGCGCCCTCCACCACGCGCGCATTGTCCACGCGGTCGACGATGCCGAGGTCTTTCTCGTCGGTCGCTGCGAGCCCCAACTCGCCGAAGAGCTAAAACAGCTTAGCAGCGCAGCCGCTGACCGACTCCACATAGAAGGCGTAGGCCACTACGTAGCCCACGAACGCATCATTGAGTACTACCTGCGTGAGCGCTGGACCGCAGGGCTCGCCATATTTCCCGCTGGCCGACATACGCTGCGCAAAGAGCTGACCAAAATTTTTGAATACATGGCCTACGGCCTGCCCATCATCTGTTCCAATTTCCCCAACCTTAGCCGCATTGTGGCTGCAAACGATTGCGGCCTCTGCGTCGACCCCACGGACGAAGAGGCCATAGCCACTGCGGTGCGCTATCTCAGCCAGAACCCAGACGAGGCCGTGCGCATGGGTCAGAACGGCCTCCGCGCCGCGCGCGAGCACTATCACTGGGGCACACAGGCTACCAACCTAATTGAGCTGTACAGACGGCTCTTATAAAACGGTAAGAACTCCAGCAGAGGTTTTAAAGCGAACTGCTAATAGGACGCCTAAGCAGACAAAGGGATATCTATTTTTTTCCCTGTACTTGCTCATACAAAGCGAGCGTGCGCGCAGCCACCTGTCGATAGTCATAGGTCTCTTCTGCGCGACGGCGCAAAGCGGCGCGATCAAAGCGGCTATAATCATCCAGCACCTCTTCGATGGCTGCAGCCAATCCAGCGGCGTCCCCCACATCAACCAAGCGCCCGACCTCGTCGTCGACCAGGTCTTCCGGCCCGCCGCAGCGCGTAGCAACTACGGGCACACCGCAGGCCATCGCCTCGATCAACACGATGCCAAAACTGTCGTAAAAACTCGGCAAAACAAAGAGGTCGGGCTCTGCCATAACCGCCGGCATCTCAGCCCAGGGCTGCGCATCGACAAACTCGACCCGATCTTCTATACCCAAGCGATGCGCCTGCTGGCTAAACAACTCGCCCGTACCGCCCGCCCGACTGCCGCCGACTAGTTTCAGCGATATATCCCGCCGCCGTTTACACAGGAGATGCATCGCATCGATTAAGACGCCTAATCCCTTCTTGGGATCAAAGCGCCCAGCATAGAGTAAGCGCCAACCACCCGCGCCCGCTTTGCGACCGGCCGTCGGCACAAAATGCTGACAATCCACTCCCTGCGGTATGTCGTATACGCGAGCGGGATCGGCCCCTAACTCTATAACGCGCGCACGCGCATCGCGACTACTCGCTACCACAGCATCCGCCCGCACTAACGCCTCCGACACGAGTTGGCGCCAGCGCCGATTGGCCTGTGGAATCTCGCGCACATCGTGCCCATGCACAGAAATGATAACGGGCACGCCCAAGCGTCGGCCATATTCCACTGCTGCACGCCCGTCTGGATAGGCCAAATGCGCATGGATCAAATCTGGGGGCGATGTGTCGGACTTCTCTAAAGCGCGTAAATAGGAGCGCCAAGCGCTGGAAAAAAGTAGGCGCCGAGGTGGCGAAAAATAGCGCGGGAAACGCACGGATAAACCGTCCATCTCTTCGCGCGCGCCCACGTGCCCGAGGTCGCTCCAGCGCCCCATGCCCGGCAGACGCGGAAAGAAGGGAATCGGGGACAGCACTTCCAACTCGCATAATTCGGCGAGAAAACGCGCCTGATTGTGCACAAAGCTACCGCGCTCCGGTGCAGAGGAGTTGGGATAGAGGCGCGATGTGAGCAACACGTTCACGTTGGATGTTTTTCTTTTAGGTAGCGATGCCAATACAGACTAAGGGCAAAGGATAAGGACTCGGCAGAATTATACGCATCCGTTCATTTGTTGACTTGGTCTACGCGCGTGCGAAAATATCGCGCCACTGCAGTTTTTCCGCACGCAGATAAGCCCACGACACACAAGCGGCCCACAGCGCGTACGAAATCGAAGTGGACAATGCCGCTCCCTCTAAGCCCAAACGCGGGATTAGATACGCATTCAACAACAAGTTGAGCACAAAGGCCAATGCCGGTGCCCATTGTGTTGCAGGTGGGTAACCCAGCCCGGCGAGTTTGGTATTAAAGACGGAACCGAACCCCAAAAAAATTAGGCCCGGCAGCATCCAGGTCAGCGGCGCATAAGCCGCCGTATAGGCTGGAAACAAAAGTCCAATTAGCCACGGCCCCCAAAGCAGCAAAAACAGCGCGGCGACCAATGAAAAAAATAACACACCACGCGCGACGCGCAGGCTCAACCTGCCGCCATCCTCACTGCGCACCACCTTGGCCAGCAGCACTGCTCCCGCGACATCGGGCAAGCGCTGCATCATATCGGCAAAATTGACGGCGACCCTATAGGTGCCTACCGCGGCGTCGCCGAGAAAATACTGGATTAGAAAGAAATCGCTCTTGAGCAGGAGGAAGACCAGCACAACCGACACCATGCCGCGCGCACCAACGTGCAGCGTGCGCTTCAACACTTGGCCGTCGCCCCACGCAAAGGCCCCAGCATGCTTCCACAGCAAAACAAAAGCACACAGCGCCGCCAGCGCCGCCGCCAGTGCAAAGGCATACAGCGCCGTCGTCAGTCGCAGCGCTTCTGCCGACCACAAGAGGGCATTGCCCCCCATATAGGCTACAATAAAAACGATGGGCACCAGCGCATAAGAACGCACTTGATCTAGGCCCAATAAAATAGCCTGGCCACCGCGCTGCCATACGATACAGGTCGTCAACAGGGCCAAGAGCGGCCAATAAACCAGCACCTCTTCTCCCAATACCCCCGCCAGTGCAGTTCGACCCACCCAAGCGACCAGAGCAGTAACGACGGCGAGCAACAGCACGTAGAGCAATGCGTTGTCGCGCGCAGCACGCACGGCCTGCTCACGCCCTACCACATAGGTGCTGCCGCGCCGAATCCATTCACCCAATACCAGAGCGGCAATGAGGGCGACATTGGTCCACAGTGCCAGCCGGCCATAGCGCACATCGCCTAGGTGGTTGGCCAATAGAACTTGGTTTACCAAACCCAGGCCAAAAACTAGCCCCGTGCTCAGCGCATTAACGGATAGATTGTGCAGGAATGTCATATACTAAAATACCTCTACCGTTTTTTCAGCAGAGGTGTGGTGCCATACGCCGGTATAGAGCTTATGCGGCCAAGCAAAAACTCCGTGCCAACCGCCAACTGCGCTGTCGCCGCATGGTGCGGCGGCGCAGCTACAGCTACGAGCGGATAAAAGCGAGAACCTCGTCGCGCTTCTCCTGCATTTTCCCCTCATCCAACGCCTCTAAATTGAGGCGCAACAGTGGCTCAGTGTTGGAAGCGCGCACGTTGAAGTGCCAGTCTTCATAGCTGACAGATATCCCGTCGATATGCTCGATATGACCGTCGCTATAGCGTTCGGCGAGCGCTGCAACTTTGGCCAACGGCTCGTCGACGCGCGAGTTAATTTCCGATGACAGGTAATAGCGCGCTTCTAAGGGCGCCAGCATTTCGGAGAGTTTCTCGCCCTTGCGCGAGAGCATTTCCAAGAGCAACAAGGCCGGCACCAGTCCCGAGTCGGCGCCAAAAAAATCGCTAAAATAATAGTGACCGCTCAACTCCCCGGCATATACGGCACCTTCTTCAAACATGCGCGGCTTGATAAAAGAGTGACCGACGCGCTCAATCAGCGCCTCGCCACCGGCGGCGGCAATCATATCGCGTACGGCCCACGAACAGCGCACATCGTAGACAATTTTGGCTCCGGGATATTTTTCCAACATATAACAGGCCATCAGCGCAGTAATAAAATCGCCGGGCACAAATTGACCGCGATCGTCGACGACAAAGAAACGATCGCCATCGCCGTCAAAGGCAAAACCAATATCGGCCCCTTCGCTCACTACCCTTCGCTCTAACTCGGCGCGATTCTCGGGCTGCATGGGGTCTAATCCGTGGTTGGGCAACGTTCCGTCTGGGTCGAGGTAGAGCCCGATCAAATCGACGGGCAGTTGCGCAAATACGCGCTCTAAACTCGGCCCGACCATGCCGTTACCCGTATCGGCAATCACCTGCAAGCGCTTCAATTCACCTGGGTTGATCACACTGAGCACCTTGTCGACAAAACCGGCGCTCAGATCCTGCTCGCGCACCTGGCCAACACGGGTTGGCGTGGCATAACTCTCTTCTTCGACGATGCGGCGCAGATCCTGTATGCCCGAATCGCCGCTGAGCAAATAGGGCATATCGCGCACCATTTTAAACCCACAGTACTGCGGCGGGTTATGCGATGCCGTGACCATCAGTCCGGGGCGTTTTAACGTCGCACAGGCGTAATAGTATTGGTCTGTACTAACCATGCCAATATCGATGACATCGGCCCCCTGTTCCGTCAGGCCGCGCAATAGATGTTCTTTGATCGACGGACTCGACAAGCGCATGTCGCGACCAACGACCACTTCTGTCGGCTGTAGGAAAGTGACAAAGGCGCGGCCAATGGCATAGGCGACCTCTTCGTCGAGCGGCTGCGGGTAAATACCGCGAATATCGTAGGCTTTAAAGATTGAAGGATCGACTTGCATAGGTTTAGGCAAAACGGCGTAGGGTGACATCCAGGTAGCGCACGCCGCCGGTAGCGGGGTGGTGCTGGACTAAAATTGGGCTCTGATACTGTCCCTGGACGATATGACCGGGCCCCGTTTCGATGCTATCAGATACGAGCAAGCTCACGTGGCGTTTGAGGCGCAAGATGCGCTTTGCAGGGCTCGACAACACCGAGAGAATCCGATCGACGACCGAGCGCCCCACGGGCACGTTGTCCATGAGGTCGTTGTAGAGGTGAATCAGGTCATAGGTAGCGTAGTCGCGCGTTTTGCCCGGAATCGCACCGGGGTGGCGCAGCAACTTTTTGCCGCGCTGCATCATATAGCGCAGCGGGTCGCGCAAGACTTCCGGCAAATCGTTGCGCATCAACAAGGTCTCGTACTCGTTGACCGTCAGACCGACGTGGCGATCCTCCGGCACCAACCGCAGATCAAAGCGCCCCTTGTCGACGCCGTAGCGCTGTAGCCAACCTTCGAGCTCGTCAAAAAGGCCATAACAATCTTCTTTGAGATTAAACGAGTCAATCGTGCGGCTGCCGTCTACCGGAATGGCAATCCGACCGCGGTGTACGACTTCGGCACGGTCGTAGGCGATCACCGTCGTGCGACGATCGCGCACGTAGTCTTTGTAGATGCCATCGAGCTCGATAAAATAAACCGATTCATCCGGGCGGTTGATGTAGGTGACGCAATTTTTGAGACCGGCACTCATAAAAGTCAGGTGCGAGTCGGCGTTGATCGGCTCGCGCTCTTTCTCGTGCTCGCTCAACTCGTCACGCAGCTGCATGCGGTCGTGGTAATAACCGGCATTGTGCGGGAATATTTTTTGGATGGCTCGGATAAAAGGGTCGAGCTGTTTGTGGCTATGGCCCAGATGCCGACACGCTCCCTGCTCGAGATAACCGGCCGTCGTGTGCAGGGAACAATAGGCGGCTTTGCGATGCCCCGCTAGCGCATCACCTACTTCCTCCCGCACTCTCTGCGTCACGTCGATAATCTCGAAGCGCTTCTGCGGGCGGATTGCCAGATTTATTTCTATGGGCGATGCAGCCATATATCGGTCTCCCGGGGGAGAGAATTGTCGAGGCAATGCAAACAACTTATCTTGCAGCTAAACCAAGACCTAAAAATAGTACGCTAGCTCTGCCTGCGCAACATATAATCCCGCCTTTCCCACAAGAGATAAAGCCATGAAAACACTGCTCGTCATGCGTCACGCCAAATCCGACTACCCCGCCCACATCGATAGTGATTTCGCGCGCCCGCTCAATGGCCGCGGCCAAAGTGATTTGCCGCGCGTAGCCTCCTTGCTAAGCCAATACGGCCCACTGCCGGAGCGCATCCTCAGTTCGTCCGCCCTGCGCGCGCGCCAGACGGCCGAGGGCATCGCAGGATATATCGGCCTAGCCCCCGAACAACTCGAACTCGATGAAGCACTCTATTTGGCCCCACCCGACACCGTACTCGACCGAATCGGGCAACTGCCGGCAAGAGCAGAAACAATACTGCTCATCGCGCATAATCCCGGTCTAGAAGAGCTAATTTATCTACTTTCGGGTACGCGCAGCGAGTTACCCACGGCTGGCATCGCCGCTATTGCTTGTCACGCCGCTTCTTGGTCGGAGATTCAGCCGGGCAGAGGCCATCTGCTCTACTTCGTTGTGCCCCGTCTTATTAAGGCCATAACTGCGTGAATTTCTTTACTTTGACCGTAAGTCTATTGTTTTTTTCAGCCACTTCCCATTATATTTACTACTCGTAGCAATTCCCGCGCTACGGCGCAGTCGCCCCCGACTGCACACTTTATCTCTTTTCCCCTGTTTACAGCGACTGGCTTTTATGCGGCCTGGCCTACTCCTAGCTTTTTGTACGGGAGTCCTGTTGGCGTTCTATGCGCCGGCGTGGGCGACTATTGTCGTTTTTGGTCATCATCAGGGCCTCTCCGGCCAGAGCACGGCCCAGCCCGGTGACGAAGTCGCCATTTACTCCGTGCGCCTAGTCAACGACGGCACGACCTCGCTACAGGCCATTGCGCTGACGCTCTCCGATTTGAGCACCGGTACGGGAGTCGATGCCAGCGCGTTCTCAGAGCTGCGACTCTACCAAAGCACCGACGCAACCTTTAGCACCATCAGCGACAGCCTCGTCGGCACGCAGAACAGCTTCAACCTCGGCACCGCCACCAGCGTAACACTCGACGCGCCCCTTACGTGGAGCAGTTCGTTTCCCTACTTCATCGTCACAGCCGTGCTCGGCAACAGCCACACAGACGAACTAGGCGCGGCCAAAGATGCCTTTCGCGTTGGTTCGGCCATTGGGGCTATCCAAACGAGTAGCGGCAACACGGGCTCGGCCATCGTCGCCGACAACAACAATAGCATTAGTATCGACGTTGTCGCTACCCAGATCGCCGTTGCCACCCAACCGAACGATGCGGCCGCCTTCAACGGCGATATCGTCAGCGGACAGGCCTTTGCCACCCAGCCCATACTCGAGGCGCGCGATGCCAATAACAATGTGGACGTCGATGCCAGTGGCAGCGCTACCATCGCCATACAATCGGGCAATGTGACTCTCTCGGGCACGACCAGTCGCGCTTGGGCAAGCGGTCGAGCTACTTTTACCGACCTCGCGATATCGGCCACCAGCGATGCACAGCCCTTTGTTTTAAGCGCCAGCGCCGCGGGGCTGAGCTCGACCAATACCACCTCGCTGACGGCCGATATCGTCGCCACGCAATTGGTCTTTGCCACGCCGCCAGCTCATAGCGGCGTGAGCAATGGCGACATCCTTTCCGGCGTAGCCTTCCAAACGCAACCCGCGATCCAAGCCCAGAATGCCAGCGGCATCCTCGATAGTCATTTCGTCGACCAAATCACCGTTGCAACAGGAGCCGGCGGCACGCTCTCCGGCACAACGACAATTCAAGCCATCAGCGGCACAGCGACTTTTGCCAATCTCGTCTACACCGCTTCGGCTGACCAAGAGAGTTTTACCTTAACGGCCGACGATGAAGCGGGCGGCTCCGGCGGCGACCTACCCGCCGCCAACGCCAATGCACTGACAGCCGATATCGTCGCCACCCAAATTGCCTTTGCCACACCACCATCCGACGGCAGCGCCACTAACGGCGACGTCGTCTCCGGACAGACCTTTGCCACCCAACCCGTACTCGAAGCGCGCAATGCCAACGGACAGCGCGACCTCAACTTCACCGGCAGCGTCACGCTCTCTTTGCCAGCAGGCAATCCGAGTTTGAGTGGCACCGTCAGCGAAAGCTGGATCAGCGGCCGCGCCGACTTTGCCGGCAACGGTCTGCGCGTAACGGCCACGGCCGACGCCACTCCCTTTGCCCTGAGCGCAACAAGCGGTTCTATCAGTGGCCAAAGCGCTTCGTTGACGGCCGATGTAGTCGCCACCCAGATCGTCTTTCTCACTCAGCCCAGCGACGCGGGCGCCCCCAACGGCGATATCATCTCCGGACGAGCCTTCGCCACCCAGCCCATACTCGAGGCGCGCGATGACAACGGCGTCGCCGACCAGCATTATGCAGGCCCAGCACCAACTATTTCCCTACAGTCGGGCAGTGTCGCGCTCTCGGGCACCAGCAGCCAAACGTGGTCTAATGGTCGCGCGACGTTCACCGACCTCGCGATTGCGGCAACTAGCGAGAGCCAGAGCTTTACACTAGCCGCCAATAATGGCAGCCTGCCGCAGATTACTACGGCTTCGCTAACGGCTGATATCGTCGCCACGCAACTCGTCTTCACTACCCAACCCGCACACGCCGGCGTAAGCAACGGCGATATTCTTTCCGGCGTTGCATTCCAGACCCAGCCCAACGTCCAAGCACAGGATGCCAGCGGACAGCTCGACACGCATTTTACCGACCAAGTCACACTGACAACGACCGCCGCAGGCACGCTTGCGGGCACGACTACGGTCCAAGCCGCTGGCGGCGCGGCCAGCTTTACCAACCTCGTCTACACCGCACCAGCCGACCAGGATAGTTTTACGCTAACGGCCAACGACGCAGCGGACGGTTCCGGCGGCGACCTGCCCACGACCGACACCAATACCCTAATAGCCGATATCGTCGCGACCCAGATGGTCTTTACGACGCCGCCATCTGATGCCAGTGCGACTAATGGCGACGTCGTTGCCGGGCTGGCCTTTGCCACCCAGCCCATACTCGAAGCACAAAATGCCAGCGGACAGCGCGACCTCAATTTTAGCGGTAATGCCACGTTGAGCTCCAGCGACATCACACTCTTCGGCACCACGAGCGTAGCCTGGTCCAGCGGCCGCGCCGATTTTGCCAATAGTGGCCTAGGCGCTTTTGCCTCTGGCGACGGTAGTAGCTTCACGCTGAAAGCTCAGACGACCGGCCTGCCCGACGCAACGACAAGCACCCTAACGGCCGATATCGTCGCCACCCAGATCGCCTTTGTCACATCCCCATCTGATGCCAGCGCTACCAACGGCGACGTCGTGAGCGGACAGGTCTTTTCGAACCAGCCCATACTCGAAGCGCAAAATGCCAGCGGGCAGCGCGACCTACACCTGTCCGGAACTCCCGTAACACTCGCCGTGACGAGCGGCTCCGCTACCCTTTCTGGCATCAGCTCCATCAACTGGAGCAGCGGCAGCGCCCCGTTCTCCGCACTCTCAATAGACGCTGCCAGCGACAGCACTCATTTCGTACTAAGTGCGACGTCAAATGGCCTAATTTCGGCAAACACCACTTCATTACTAAGCGATATTGTCGCTACGCAAATCGTCTTTACCACCCAGCCAGCACACGGCGGTGTAGACCATGGCGACATCCTCTCCGGCGTTGTATTTGAGACCCAACCCGTGGTCCAGGCACAAAATGCCAGCGGCGCGGTCGATGTGCATTTTACAGACCAAGTCACTATTACAACCGCAGCGGCAGGCACACTTTCGGGAACGGCGACGATCCAAGCCGTGCGCGGCAGCGCGACCTTCACCGACCTCTCCTATACCGCCGCGGCGGAACAAGAGAGCTTTACCCTATTAGCCAACGACGAAACCAGCGGCTCTGGTGGCGACTTACCCAGAGCCAATGCCAATGCCCTAACGGCCGATATCGTCGCTACGCAAATCGTCTTTACCACATCGCCATCTGACGTCAGTGCAACCAATGGCCATGTCGTTAACGGACAACTCTTTGCGATCCAGCCCATTGTAGAAGCGCAGAACAATAGCGGGCAGCGAGATCTCGACATAAACAATACGGCCGTTACGCTCTCAACGGCCGGAAGCTCCGTAGCTTTATCGGGGGCGACAGCCGCCAGTTGGAGCAGCGGTCGCGCGGTTTTTAGCAACCTGAAAGCCACGGGCAATAGCGACGGGGAATCCTTTGTTCTCTCCGCTGTGACCAGTGGCCTACCCACGGCTCAAATCGTTCTGGTCAACGATGTCGTCGCCACTCAATTAGTATTCGCGACACAACCGATGCAAAGCGGCATCAACAGCGGTAGCGTCATCCACGGCACGCCTTTTAGCACACAACCTATCATCGAGGCACAGGATGCCCTCAATGCACGCGACGTGCACGTCAATTCGGGCCAAACGACGATATCTATCGCCTCTGGATCGGCAACGCTCTCCGGCACCACGACGCGCAACTGGTCCGCAGGGCGTGCCGATTTCGCGCCCAACGCACTCTCTCTACACACCGCGACCGACGGCGCGAGCGCCATACTAAAAGCGGCGAGTGCTGGGCTTCCAGACGTGCTCAGCAATCCCGTGACCATCGATATCCGCGCGACCCATCTCGTCTTTGTACAAATCCCCGATACCAGCGGCACCTTCGGCTCCGAACTCATCGATGGCCTATTGACCGTCCGCGCCGTGCATCAAGACGGCGCAATAGACGCCGAATTTATAGAACCAATCGCGCTCGATGCCGTCGCCGTAAATGGCACAGACCCATTGTCCGGGCTAACGCTGTCTCCAGGTCGCACACTCGTCCCCAGCGCCGGGCAAGTGCACTATACTTCAGCTCTTTATAATCAAGCGGGGCGCTTCCAATTGCTGGCTACAAGCCCAGGGCTCGAAGCAGCACGTAGCCCAATATTAACCTTTACAGGTTCGCTGGCATTGACATCCCCGACGCAGCAGGTCCAAGACCAGCTCGCTTTCCAGCGCGATGCCACCCCACATCAGATCCCCCTCTTTTCTTTTCGCACTGCACCAGCCGGCGAAAATTTGGTCATAAAAAATATAGTACTAGAGCTCGAACTCGGCGGCGGCATCTCTCCATCCCATATCAACTCACTACAGCTATGGCGCGATAGCGGTACTGCCGGGATGCTCGACCCGAGCGACCAATTGCTGGGTTCTGTCCAACCGAACAACAACGGGCAAGCGCCTTTTGTGAATCTCAGCGACACCCTCAGCAGCAAACAGACCTATCTCATCACCTGGAGCGCGCGCAGCGCCCTGCAACCCGACTGGACCATAAATGCGCATTTAGCCAGCGGCGATATAACAGCCCACAGCACGCAAATACCCGGTGTGAACGCCCCCGTGTCCGGCGGTGAAATAACGGGCATAGTCCACCGCGTCGGCCGCGTCGGCCAACCCCATCACCTGCTCCTGAGTGCCACCCCCAATTCGCTGCCCGCCGACAGCCTTACACAAGCGATCATTACCGCCACCATTGTCGATGCACAAGAGCGCACCATCAGTGCAGACGATCGCACCTTAGTCAGCTTTTCAACCCTCAGTGGGTCGGCTCTAATCGACGGTCCGCTTTCGGCTCAGGTGCAAAACGGCAGCGCCGAGACTTCACTGCGCGCCGGAACGAACACGGGGACGGCGCGCATCCGCGCCAGCGCTAGCGGGCTCTTGCCCGATACGATAAACGTCGAGCTCGTGCCCGGCCCGACGGCGAAGATCGACCTGAGCGCCATTCCCCAGTCGATCCTGCTCGAAGCCGGCGACAGCAGCGAACTGACGGCCATTCTGCGCGATGCCTATGGCAACGCCACGTTCAGCGGCGAACGCGTGCAGTTTTCGCTGACGGGACCCGGAACTTTTGTCGATGGCCTCAGCTCCATGACGGCGACTGACGGGCGCGCCACGACTCGCGTGCGCGCCACGGCACCCGGCACGCTGTACGTCGCCGTTTCGGCCAACTCGATCCAAAGCGATATTGCGATACCCGTAGTCGCGACGCAGCCACCTTTTTTAACGCTGAGTGCCACGAGCTCGACCCTACCTGCCGATGGATCTGTATCGACAGAACTCACCGCATTCCTGCGCGACCCGCGCGGACAGATCCTCAATGGCGACGATAGTACGCAAGTATCTTTCTCCGTAGCTAGCGGCCAGGCTCTGCTCTCGCAGAGTGTGGCCATTGCCAACAACGGACTCGCCAAGATCCAAGTGCGAGGCTTAGGCGTAGCTGGTGCCATAACAATTCGCGCCCAGGCCTCTCGCCTGGAAAGTGCAGAGGTCCAACTACAGGCACGTGCCGCAGCCGCCCACCGCATAGAGTTGGTGGCCGTACCGGCATCGATCGTCGCCGACCGCCAATCGACCACCGTCATTTCGGCGGTCGTCCGCGACAGCCTCGGCAATATCGTGCCAGATGCTGCGACGAATATTTCTTTCTTTATCGATACTGGCGATGCGGAAATTATCGGCCCGCTAACGGCCCAATCTACGGCAGGCACGGCGCATACGACCCTGCGTTCTTCCATCCGAGCAGGACAGGTCCAACTCCGCGCCGAGGCCGCCGGGCTACGCGCAGGCAGCACTCTTTTGCAATTAGTTGCCGGTCCGCCGGCCAAGATCCAATTGGGCGCTTCGCCAGCCGCTCTGCAAGCGGGAGAGCCCGCCACCGCCGAGCTCCTAGCTCAAATCCAAGACGTACACGGCAATCTCGCGGCCAGCGACTCAAACACCGTCGTCAGCTTCTCCATCTCTGGAGGACCGGCAGCCATCGGGACACCTAATTTTGCACGCGCTAGCGGTGGCCAAGCCCAGAGCTCTTTATCGTCTACGGGCGAATCGGGAAAAATACTCGTCTTTGCCGGCGCCTCGGGCTTGGCGCCCTCCACTTTTGAAATTCCCGTGCGCCAAGCGCAAGCGCCACATTTTAACAGCGACGAGTTCACTCTCGCACTAGAAGAGGACGGGCCGCCCGTCCGCCTCGACCTGCGCACCTTAGTGAGCGATGCCGACTCTCCGACGACTGATTTGAGTTTTGCACTACCGGAAGAAATTTTACCCGTAAGTCTAGTAATTACCGACGGCGAGCTTGTTGCAACTCCCGTTGCCGCCAACTACTCGGGCAACCTACAGACCACACTCGTCGCGCGCGACCCGACCGGTTTAGAAGACAGAGCTATATTGCACATAGTAGTCGCAGCCCAAAATGATGCGCCCATAATAACGTCCATACCCGACACGGTCATCACCAGCGACTCGCTCTATGTATATAGCCTGGGCGGTCGAGATCCAGACGGCGACCCCCTTAGTTTTGTGCTACTCGAAGGACCGCAAAACATGCGCTTCGACCGCGCTTTGGGACGCGCCGCCTGGCGCGCAGAAGCAACGGGAGTTTATACCATTCGCTTTGCCGTCAGCGATGGGAAAGAAGAGAGCGAACAGCTCTTCCAACTCCATGTCATTTCCGCCGACGGCCGCATCGCATTCTCCGACCAACCGCCAACGCGTGCGCGGCGCGGGCGCCTTTACACCTATCAGCCACAGCTAATTAACGCACACGCCATTGCGCCGCGTTTTAGTCTAGTAACGGCTCCTTCTCGCATGCGCATAGACCCGACCAGCGGCCTAGTCAGTTGGCTGCCCAATAGCAGCGACCCGGCCAGCGTTGCGGTCACAGTCATGGCCAGCAGCGGTCAACAGCAGGCTCTGCAGAGCTTTCAGTTGCGCGTAGTAGAAGGCAACGAGGCACCGCAGATCCTTTCGACACCTACCGCTACTGCCTGGGTGGATTCGCTCTACCTCTATTCTGTACTCGCCTCCGATGCCGACGGTGATACACTTGTCTACACGATCATTAGTGGGCCGCAGGATATGCGCATCAACCCCCTCAACGGCCTCGTTGCCTGGGTGCCAGCACGCGAGGATATTGGTACGCACGAAATCGTCGTCGGCACCTACGACGGCCAACTAAACGACACGCAGAATTTCCAACTCGGCGTACGCGCACTGAGTTATCCGCCCCAATTCACCGATGTCAAAGGACTTGCCCTCGACGCCAATGGTTTGGCCACACTCGAACTCAAATCACTGATAAGCGACAGTGACCACAGCTTTGCCGAACTAACTTGGCTCATTGAAAAGGCGACGGGCGACCCCATCGACATTCGCTATAACACAGGTGACACAACAGTGCTATTCTCAGTCGAAAACACCTTTACTCAGGCACGAGTGAACCTGCGCGTGAGCGACCCAGATGGCAATACTAGCGAACTCTTACTGCGCTTAGCCAGGCGCGACTCCAGCGATTTTAACGGCGATGCCAGCGTCGACCTAAGTGATTTTTTTACCTTAGTCGATGCCTTTGGTTCTTCGCCGACAGAAAACCGCTGGAATGGCAGCGCCGATCTAAACGGGGATGGAATCGTCGACTTCGACGACTTCTTCGTTTTCATAGACAGTTTTAATCGTTCTAACGCCCCCACCAAATAAAAAAGCGGCACCTCCTAAGAGGTGCCGCCCACATTCGCACGATCTATAAATAAGTTTAACGCTCGTAGTATTTTATAATTTCCTGCAACGCCCCATCGAGATTTACGCTGGGATCATAACTCACGCAGTTGCGGATTTTCGTAAGGTCTGGAGCGCGATACATCAAATCTTCATAAGTGCCCTTGGGCCAAGCCTGATCATAGGGTACAAACTCAATCTCAGAATCGCTCGATGTCAGCTCTTTGACCTTATAAGCTAGATCCTTGATACTGGTCTCAAAGTGCGAGCCGAGATTAAAGATCTCGCCGACGGCTGTGTCACTGACAGCCAGTGCCACCAAACCATCGAGCGCATCATCGATATAGGTCCAGCAACGCCGCTGCTCGCCGTCACCATAAACCGTAATGGGATGTCCCAACAGCGCCTGTTTGACAAAGCGTGGCACTACCATGCCATAGTGCCCCGACTGGCGCGGTCCGATGACGTTGAAAGGGCGCACAATAACACAGGGGAGCCGCTTCTCGCGCCAATACGCGAGCGCAAAGAGTTCGTCGACGGCCTTAGAAGTCGAATAGTTCCAGCGAATGACGGTCGTTGGCCCCAGCATGCGATCGCTGTTTTCGGTAAACGGCACGTGGCCATTCTTTTTACCGTAAATCTCCGAAGTCGAAGCGAGAATAACTCTCTTCTTTTCTTCGTTGGCCAACTCGAGGATGATCTCGGTGCCGCGAATATTCGAAATCAGCGAAGTCAGTGGATTTTCTATAATGAAGTTGACACCGACGGCAGCCGCCAAGTGGTAGATGAGGTCACACTCTCCAACTAACTCGCGCATAACTTCGAGATTGAGCACGTCGTCTATGACGACCTTGCAGCGCGGGTTGTCTTCTAAGTGCTGTATATTCTCAATGCTGCCCGTAGACAAATTATCAATGATGGCGACTTCATCACCCATATTCAAATGGCGTTCAGAAAGGTGCGAACCGATAAACCCCGCCCCCCCAGTAATCAATATTTTCATATGCTAATTTTCCCTATAAACCTTCCCAGCACCCTCAATCGAGACGTGCGTGTACTAAAAAATCCCGGCTCAAACGGTGAATTTCGACATGTTCCCACCCACTTTCACGCATCAGGTGCTCGACCTGATCTGCGCTATAAAAGTAGACGGGACAACCGTTGGCATTCAACCGCAGCCAGCGCGGCAATGTGCGCAAAGTCCAACGTTTTGGAAAACTGAAGACGCATTGTTGTGGTTCCAACGCACGCATCTGCTCCAAGAACGCACCGGGTTTATCAATATAGTCAAAAAAACCAATAGCCAGACAAATATCAAAATGGCCCGAATCACTCCAGGTGAGAAAATCGCATTGCTCAAAATGGCAGCGATCGGCTACACCGGCCTCGTTGGCCGCCTCCTCCGCCAATTCGACCATTCCCGCCGCAAAATCCAAACCGACGACTTCGGCCCCCTTGCGGGCTAGCTCAACGCCATAGCGCGCCGAACCACAGCCGACGTCGAGAACCCGTTTGCCTTCGGGCGAACCGAGCAATTCAAAAGTCAGCTCAAAGCGACGGTGAATAACACCGCGAAAAAGCCCGTCGACGAGTTTCTGCCCCACGCCCTTGTCGCTGCGGTAGATCGCATCAAAGCGCTCTGCCGCCCCATCGAAATAACGACGAACCTTGTCCCCGTCTACCGTTTCTGTGCTCACAGTGTATCTCCCAAACCCAATACTTCTGCCATCGGAGCAAAACGAAAGTCGTCCAGCAAACGACGCAGACGCTCCTCCGTTCGCTGTAGATTCCAATAATGTGTCAGGCTAATTCTTCGGGGCAAATCCAGACGCGGATGGTCTGGGTCCAACTCCCAGGGATGAATATAAAACGCGACTGCCCGCCCAGCAGCATTGATACTTCTCAGGGCAGACCTCGTAAGATTATAAGGAAATATACGAAAATAGGCACCCCCAGCGACCGGGATATTTCGCCCAGCGAAGCGCCAGGTCGATGGCGGAAACTCGACCAACCCGCTTCGCACCTCATAGGGCCAGCGCGGTGCATCGGCGATACCGTAGCGATAGTTCTGCACCGGAAAAACGCTGGAATCATACGTCAGCCCCAGCTCGTACAGCACATCAAAGGCCCATTCTGACCCCTTAATAATAGAAAAAAATGGCGCCCTATGGCCCCGTACGCAACTTTCGCCCAGCGCGTCTTCTAAGACCGCCAGCGAGCGCTGTAGATCGCTGCGAAAACCCTCGGCACCCAGTGTATATACGAAGCGATGGCTATAACCGTGCGTGCCAATTTCGTGACCACGCGCGCGGATTTCGCGCATCAGATCAGGCGCGCGCTCGGCCGCATAACCCAGCACAAAAAACGTCGCCCGGACGCCAGCTTCATCAAAGAGCGCCAACAGACGCTCTGTGCCGATGCGCAGCCGATCTTCAAAACCGCCCCAATCTTCCAAACCGATCTCTATCCCCTGATACCAATCTTCCAAGTCCACCGTAAAAGCATTCTTGATCGGCTCATCAAGACTATTCACAAGTACCACTCTTCGTCTCAACGAGCAGTTTTTCCAAGGTTTCCCGCGCTTTATCCAAGGAGTACACGCTCTCCATTTTTTTGCGCCCAGCTATCCCCATATTCCGGCGGAGCTCCGCATCGGCTACGAGGCGCTCTATCTTTTCTTTCCATTGTTCGATAGATTCGGCCCAAAATCCATTTTCTCCATTATCGACGACTTGACAGTTAATCCCCACCGGACTAGTTATCACTGGTAATCCAACTGCCATATATTGCAACAATTTATACCCGCCTTTGCCGCGAGTCCATGGATCGTCGGGCATCGGCATTAAACCAATATCAAAACTGCGCAGATCGCCCACTTCTTCTTCCATACTCCACGCTTTCTCAACAACGGGCATATGCTGCAATTCCATACCCAGTGCACCCACGACGTGCAAACGCACATGCCCGAGGCTCCTGCCGAGTTCTTCCAGCGCGGGGCGGATCATTTCTAGATAGGGCAGTGTGCTAGAACTACCAATCCAACCGAGTACAATTTCTTCCCGCGTTGTGCACTTCGTTCCGGGGCTGTAGCGCTGCGTATCGATTGGGCCCGTAATAATAGCCACACGCGAGCAGTGGTTCTGAGCAAAAGACGCCGTGTATTCATTTTCAACCAACGCCAACTGAGCTAAACGCAGCATGGCGGGCACGCCAGCGGAGTTCCGGTTGTGCTTGCGCTGTGCCAGCCAATTTCGCTCGCGCACTTCCGACGTAAATATAGCGTCGTCAAAATCGTATATGAGCGGAGTCCCGTTGAGGCGAAATAACCAACGTATAAGAGGAGGAAAGATAACCTTTTGTACAAAGAGCAGATCGTAGCCGCGCGCAGCGAAAAGCGCGCGCAGGCCACAGTTAAATGTGCGCCAGAAAGCCCATGCATAATAAAGGGATTTGCGCGCCCACTGGTGAGTTACGAGAAGCTGCGACCCACCTATACTGCGATCGGGCAGCACGGTGAGTACTTCGCACTGATGTCCTGCCGCTTCCAAATGGGGAAGATAATGAAAGACGCGCGTGCGGCTGCTCGCCGCTAAAACGCCGTACTGAGTAACAAAGAGAATCTTCACATCTCTATCGCAGCGCGCAAACGCATTCAGCCAACGACGGCGCTTTGCGGTTCAACAACGGCCCCCTGGCGCTCTGCAGAGAAAGCCTTCAACGCGTCAATAACTCGCTCCTGCTGTTCTGGGCGCAAGTGCGGTGCCAGCGGTAATGTGAGGATGCGTTGCCACTCGCGCTCAACGACGGGTAGCGTCCCCGTTCGGTAGTCGGCATAGACGGGCAATAGATGATTCGGGTAAAAATGGACGGCCGATTCTATACCGCGCGCGGCGAGAAAATCGCAGAGATCTTCGCGCCCATCGAGACGCACAACCATGCTATAGCATGCGCTTTGCCCGTACTCTTTCAGGGCCAATGGCTCGATACCATCAATCGATGCCAGCGCATCGTGGTAACGTTGGACGATCTGCAGGCGCAGCGCATTGCCGCGGTCTAACTTGTCCAATTGCACTACGCCCAGCGATGCGGCGATATCATTCATGCCGTATTTGAAACCAACCTCTTCGACATCGTATTCCCAGGCGCGGCCCGCGTGACCGTTGTTAAAGCGCGACCACGTGTCGCTGGAAATGCCCATCCAACGCAATTTTCGCACCCGATCGGCAACGGCATCATCGTCCGTCACCAACATGCCGCCATCCCCGGTAGACAGATTTTTCTTCGACTCGAAGCTGAAGCAACCAATATCGCCCAAGCTTCCCAGTTTCTGCCCCTTGTACAATCCTCCACAAGCCTGAGCGGCATCTTCGATGAGCAATAAGTTGTGTTTGTTGGCCAAGGCGAGCAGGGCCTCCATATCGCAGGCGTGGCCACCATAGTGCACGGCTAAAATCGCCTTGGTCTGCGGCGTGATCCGCCGCTCGACATCTTCGATATCCAAGTTGAGCGTATCGGCCTCAATGTCGCAGAATACGGGCCTGCCGCCCGCGAGTAGAATGGCATGATTGGAAGCGACAAAAGTCATCGACGTAGTCAAGATATCGGAGCCGGCCACCTCACTGACTAAGAGCGCCAAATGCAGCGCCGCCGTGCAGGAGTTGAGGGCGATGGCGTGTTTTACACCGATATATTGGGCGAAGCGCTCTTCGAATTCACGCGCTATGGGGCCATAGCCGAGCCAACCAGTCTCCAAAGGCTGGCGCAGTGCTTCGTATTCGGCTTCGTCATACCAGGGCTTGAAAATTTGGATAGTATCCGTCAAACTTATCTCCGTACCTATTAGGGAAGGATCTGCATTCTTGTGCTATAAGCGGAAAAATAGGACGCTGGCCACAATCTCCCGGTAGGCCCGCAGGCGCTGGCGCGCCTCGTCGCGTCGAGAGGGCCTGCTAAAATACAGCAGCCCCCACACCAGCGAACGGAGCAACATTTCCACCGGGGTCAGCAGGCGTAAAATCACCACTTCTAAACTGCTAAAATGCTTACTATACCAGTAAAATAGACTCTGATGACTGATGACCAGCATCTGGCCAAAATTCTGGCGCGTACTCTGCCCCCCCAGGTGCAAAACACGGCTAAAGGCGTGGTAGAATACCTTCCAGCCCCCTTTGCGAATGCGCAGGCACCACTCCAGATCTTCGTAGAACATAAAAATAGCCGGATCGAGTAGACCTACCTGATCAGCCGCCGTGCGCCGAACCAATAAACAGGCGCCCGTAACCCACCCGACCTCACGAATCTGAGCATGGTCCCAACACCCTAATTTAAAGAACGGAAATAGCTTGTGCAATAACAATTTATTGGCCATTTCGCTATAAAAAGTTGGCGCAATTCCGCATGACAGCTGCAGCGACCTATCTGCGTTGAGCAGTTTGGGGCCAATAGCACCTGCCTCTGGGTTGGCATCCATAAAATCCAATAATAGGCCAAGTGCACCGCGCTCCACTTGAGTATCCGAGTTGAGCAAGAGCCAACATCCCCCACGCGCCTCCTGCAACGCCAAATTGTTCCCGCCTACAAATCCCCTGTTCTCTTCACATACTAAGAGGCGAACGAGGGGAAAAGACGCACGGACCATATCGACACTGTCATCAGCCGAAGCGTTGTCGACAACGATAACCTCCCATTGCTCCGACTCTGGATCTTCAAAGATGGATTGCAGGCAATCTTTTAATAAATCGCGGGTATTCCAATTTACGATGCAAATGGACAAACGCGGCTTATTCATCGCAGTCCCATTCCATCTAAACCGACTAATACCGCACTCCTCAGCGCTTCCTCATTCCACCAGAAGAAAATATTGGCCAACAACGCCGCGGCAACCACAGCGAAAAATCGCTGGCGCGACCAGCGCGACCACGCATCTCTTAAAAAAACGGCAGCATAGGCAATAAAGAGCGGCTCCAGGGGCAGGCGAAAGCGCGTCGACCCATAGAGTATAGCGCAAAATACGAGCGTAGAAAGGGCGATAAACACACTGGGAAACAAAAAGCCCGGGCGCCGGCTATTGCGCCAAAAACCAGCGGCGAAAAAAGGCAGCAGCAAAGCAAACCAAACGTTGTAAGCAGGTGTAAAAAAATACCAGAAGCGCAGAAAGCGCTCGCCCACCAAGCGCAGATAAGTGCCCGGGTTCAAGGCGATAAACTCGCGCCCCTGGCGCAGCCAAAACCGATCGCGTTCGACTTCTGTAGGCATGCGTTCAAATACTTGCCTGTCAATTCCCCAGCCGCTCTCCTGCCGCCACGCCGGTTCGGCGGCATTGCTGCGTGCAATAATAAACCCACCATGCGTGCTGATCGGCACCAGCGTTCCATGCACCATAAAATTGCGCGCGGTCCACGGCGCAATGACGACCAAAGCCACCAGCGCAGCCCAGAGAATGGGCCGCCAAGCAGCGCGGCCCTGCGCGTATAGCTCCGCAAAGGCGAATGCCGGTAGCAAAAGCAAACCGACCGGGCGCGTCAACGCCGCCAACGCCACGGCCACCCCTCCCACGGCGATATAGTTCCAACGCCGCTTCTCATCACCCAATGCCCAAAGAGCCAAAAGCACCCAGAAGGTGAAAATGCACTCACTCATGATCTCACTGCTTATGGAGACTAACGGTCCGTAGACGCTGGCAAATAAGGCCGCTGACCAAGAGGCTGCTGGCCCAAAGCGCCGCGCCAGCAGCCACACTAACACCACCGTTGCCGCCCCTATCCCCGCTTGTACAAATTGTACAGCAGCATGGCCATAGCCCCACAGGCCATATATCGCAGCAAGAAAAAATGAATACAGTGGCGGGCGCCACGAATGCATGGCAAATCCGTGCCAATTGTCGTGGGAAACAAAACCAGCGCCACTCAACACATTGAGGGCGAGTTCGTCGTAATCGGGCGTATCCTGCAGCGGAACGGGCAAGTTCAGCGCCGCATGCACTAGGCGCAACAACCAGGCAGCAGCAAAGAGCGCCGCCAGCTTTTTCCACGGTGCTTTCATCGCCGTTTCACCACTTCATCAAAGCAGTTGGCCAACTGGCGCGTCAATTCACTGCGGTGAAAACGGCGCAAATCCACCGCGGCGACCTGCTCCGACAGGGCCCCCGACCGGTGGCGAGCGCAGAGCTCTTTCAAGCACGCACAAATGGCGGAAGCATCGTCGCCGCGCACGTGTACTCCCGCCCGCAGTTCTGCGACGAGACGTTCGACCGAGCCACTCCCCCCCAGCGACAATACGGGGCGGTGCATCGCCAAATATTCATAGAATTTACCCGGCACGTTCGTCGAAGACCACGGGCGCACGTGGTCTACTAGGAGCAGCACGTGCGCAGACTGCTGAAAGGCGAGTGCTTCCTCGCGCGCGCAGACCCCCTCTAGACGCAGCAACCCAGATTCGACCAGCGCCGCCGCCGCCGCGCGCTCGCCATCGCTGAGCCCTCCCACGAGTACCACCTGCAGCTGATCGCTCCAATCCGAGCCTTCGTCGGCCAGCATTTGCAGCGCCGCAAAGAGCGGTTCTGGCGTACGGCGGGGGTGACTAAAAGAAAATGAACCCGTGTGCACAATCCGCAGCGGGCCCGCGGCAATCGGCCGCTGCGGTGCGGGCATTTCATCCGCTTCGAAACCATTGGGCACGACGCGAATTTTCCCGACACACGTCGCATGCGTCAAACGCAAATGCTCCGCCGCTTCTTCCGAAGCCGTAATTATCGCATCCGCAGAAGACACGACGGCCTTTTCGAGCCGGACTTCGAGCCGCTTGCGCCAACCGTCCTGCTCTAAATAAGTGTCGAGGGGATCGTAAATCCAGGAATCGCGAAAATCGGCCACCCAGGGCAGCCCCGTTAAGCGCTGTAGGAGCAGACCGAGCACGTGGGCGCTAGCCGGTGGGAAAGTGCTGTAGATGAGGTCGGCTTTTTCGCCCTTGAGCCGACGCAGCGCCAGCCACAAAGCAGCGGGCAGCCAGCTGATTTGCACGTCGGGCACCATGAATGCACGCCCCAAACGGCTCAAATAACCGCTGCGAGTGCGCACGGCAGAATGAGCGCGCCCCCCCCTCGCTTCGCGGTTAAACAGCCAGCGATAGAGCGAAAGCGGCTCCCAGGCGCGCAGCACTTCGTCATCGCCACCAAAAGCCGACGTAGTCAGCACTTGGCATCGATACCCCAATGCGGGCAAATGGCGGAGGAAGGCCATCGTACGCGCCACGCCTGCCGAACGCACAGGCGGATAGTGGTACGCTATGAAGAATGCGGTGCGCGGAGTTGCCGTTATACCCTCCTGCAAGGCGCCGATCCCGCGGACCAGCGCCTGCGATCAGGCCGCGTTCAACTACACCCTTCGGTAAAGGCGAGGGATCGGTACGAATTTCTCAGAAAAAACGCCATTTCTGGGTCCAGCACCTCTGCGACGAGCTGGTCGTACTCATCAAGGCCGAGTTCGCGCGCGTATATAGCGCGAAAAAGAGTACTACTGCGGTCGGAAAGAAGCTGGTCTGTCCACAATATTTGCTGCGACATGCACGCCTCCGATAAGAAGATTGGTCCTACCCTCTGTATCGGTGCAGGCGTCATATCCTTTAGGACTAAAGGCGGTGACAAACCTCGTGGAATGTACTGAACCCCTTTTTCGCGTCAACAACAAACTACAGCGCACTCGATAAATACAACCACCCCTGTTGACTTATACAGTTGTATGCGCTTATTTTTGCAGAATAATCACCTGTGGAGACCGATACATGACCCTCCTTGATATACTTTCGCTAGAATCTACAATCGTCGACCTAAAAGGGGAGACGAAAGAAGAGATCATCGCCGAGTTGGTGGATTCCCTCCATGTCGGCGATGCTATAAATGACAGAGACAAAGTGCTCCAAGCTGTATTAGAGCGCGAAAAAATTATGAGCACTGGTATCGGCGATGGCATCGCCATACCGCACGGCAAGTCCGACGCCGTCGTCAAACTAGTAGCTGCACTCGGCACGCAAAAGCGGGGTGTCGACTTTGAAGCACTCGACGGCGAGCCAGCCTACGTGTTTTTCTTGCTCGTTTCGCCAGCTAATGTTTCAGGCCCGCATATCAAAGCATTAGCCCGCATATCGCGCCTGCTAAAAAATGACGATTTCAAGAAAAGACTGATCTCCGCTTCGTCTTCCGAAGAGATTATATCCGTCATTCAAACCGAAGAGGAAAACCACCCGAGCTCCTCTTGATTTCTAACGCGCCTCCTTGCAGTTCCTAAACCCCGCCGTACTCGCAGGGCTAGTCGCTGCTCTCATCCCCCTGGCCGTTCACCTCCTGCACAGAGGTCACTCGCGCCCGGTTCCCTTCAGCAATATTAGCTTTCTGCGCAAACTGCATCACAGCCGCATGCAGCGTCTGCGCATGCGCCAGTGGCTGCTGTTGTTACTGCGCGTCTTAGCTATTGCCCTAATCGTCTGCGCCTTTGCCCGCCCGACCTATCAGGGCGAGACCTCTTGGGGCGGAAGCGTCGTCCCTGCGGCGGCGGCCGTATTAGTCGACCAATCCTATAGCACCTCGTACCGCTTGCCCTCTGGGACATTAGCCGAGCAACAGCGCGATCAAGTCGACCAACTGCTCTCGGTCTTTTCACCGCGCGACAAATTGGCCCTCATTCCCTTTGCCACCTCGCCGCGCGAGGTCCTATATGCTCCACCCGATCTATTGCGCCAGCGCGTTGGCGAATTCGTCCCCTCGCAAGAAGCCACCGACCTAGGGCCGGCCCTACTCCAAGCGGCACGCCATTTAGCAAACTACCCCGACCTCGATAGTGAACTGTATCTCTTTACCGACCTAGCCCGATACAATTGGGACGAGTTGCCCGAGCAAAAGGCGCTATTCGCTCAGACTCGAGTCTATATCGGCGCCCCTGAGTTACCCGAGCGCAACAACCTGTATATCGAAGCCGTGCGTTTTTCTCCCTGGATGACCTCCGCCAACGGCGAATTGGCACTGCAAGCCGATATTCGCTACGACGGCTCTCTGCCACTCCGCGACCAAACGCTAGACCTCTTCGTCGATGGCGAACGCGTGCGCCGCCGCGCGATAGATTTAACACCGCAAAGCAAAACACAAGTCGACCTGCGTTTCACCCCCAGGCGCACCGGCCGCCTCAGTGGTCATTTAGAGCTAGCGGAAGACGACTTGCCCATCGACAACCGACGCTATTTTGCCTTTGATGCACCCTCTACTATTAACGCCCTAATCCTCGGTCCGCAGCCGGCCTCTACGTATTACCCTCGGCGTGCGCTGAGTGCGGCAACCCAGTCTGATCCGGCGCTAAGAATACGCTCCGGACTCTTGAGCAACCTCGTCCCCGACGAACTGGCTGGGATCGATGTGCTCTTGCTCTGCGATCTCGAGCGTCTGACGAGAGAACAGGCGAGCACTGTTCACAATTTTGTGCGCGCCGGCGGTGGACTCATTCTATTCCCCGCTGCCACGGCCGACCTCAAATACTACAACCAAAACCTCTTGCCCGGTCTGCTGCCCGTATTAATCAAAGATGCACTCGGGACAGCCGCCGACAAAAGTGGCTTTCACATACTAGACTCCGAAACGACTACCCACCCGCTCTTTGCCGGCTTACTCGGCGTTGCAAACGAAGACACGCCGCGCTTCTTTTCTCATTTTTCACTGGCGGCGGGCAACCATTTACAGGCATTGGCTTATTTCGACGATGGAAATATTGCCCTTGCTACGGGTTGGCGCGGCCAGGGGCGCACAGTTCTGGCCGCCTTTCCCCTCTCTATGGAGTGGAACAATCTGGCCTTGCGCGGATTATTTGCCCCTCTATTGCACCGCCTCGTCCGCGAGCTCAGCCAAGCCCCCGACCGCTACGCGACCTATACCGTCGGCCAGACGGCTCACCGCGACCTCGGCGACCTGCCGTTGGACGCCGCCTTAATTGCCGAAACACCCACAGGTGAACGCCTGCGCCTACAACCCGAACGCATCGACGAACGCTACCGCTGGAAAGTCCCGAACCTGAGCGAAGCGGGTATCTGGCGTCTACTAGACGGCGAGCGCCTCATAGACAGTTTCCCCGTCAACGTCGATACGCGCGAAGCGGATATGCGTACGATCGGACCAGAAACGCTAGAGCGCACCTTTGCCGCCGAAAATCTATATTTCTTGGAGAATGGCGAAGCACAGCGCCTACAGGTCTTGGGCAACCGCTATGGGAGGGAGCTCTGGCGCGAATTTCTCGCCCTAGCTCTCGTCCTCCTCCTCGCCGAATTATGGCTTGGCCGCGCGCCACAGAGCGCCGCACCAAAAACGGAAATAGCATAAAAAAAACCACTACCCGCAGATGCGGGCAGTGGTCTCTTAGACTACAAGTTGCGTTTGCGCTACGAAACTGCATCCAACTCGCGAAAAAAGTCAAACGTATATATGCCCTGATCGTGCCCATCGGCCCATTCAATGCGCAGGCCATAGCGCCCGACCAATTCAACCTTCTTCGCCTCGCCCGTCGCCGAAACAGCTTCTTCACTGAGCACATTCAAACCGCTGTCGTTACTCGCTGGCGCCTCGCGCGCCTCGCGGCATAATGCACATGGACAGCTGCCGCGCAGAGCCTCTAGGTCGTAGCGGCTCTGCGACCCGTCGCTCCAATTGACACTCAGCGCGCCTTCTGCTTCTAATAATTCGACACCGCGTGGTTTCTTCTTGCGTTTTCTTAACATCTCAGAACGTTTCCCCGACAGTTTTGGCTTGCAATTGGTAGGGGTCAGCCCCCGTAATTTCGACTTCGACAAAACGGCCCACTTCTGCGCGGCCCTCCTCGATGAGCACCTGCCCATCGATCTCCGGTGCGTCGCGTTGCATCCGTCCGTAATACCCCTCGTCGTCGCGCTCGTCGACCAACACTACTTGCCGCGTTCCCACTAGCCCGTCGTTGATATCCGTGGCGATGCGCTCCTGCAATTGCGTCAAGCGACTGTAGCGATGCTCTTTGACGTCCTCATCTACTTCACCCTCTAAATCAAAGGCACTCGTGCCCTCTTCCGGCGAATAAATAAAGCCCGACACATGATCAAAACGCGTATCTTCAACGAACTCTAGTAGCTCTTCAAACTGCTCTTCCGTCTCGCCTGGGAAGCCGACGATAAAAGTCGACCGCAACCCCACGCCCGGCATGCGCGCACGCAAATTTCCGAGCAAGTCCACCGTCTTCTTTTTGGTAGTAGCGCGTTTCATGCGTTGCAATACTGGGTCGGAAATATGCTGTAACGGCATATCAATATAGGCGCACATCTCGGGTGAAGTCGCGTAGAAATCGATCATCTCTTCCGTCCAGAACGCCGGATAGGTATACATAAGGCGCATCCATTCAATGCCCTCGACATCACCCAGTGCCGCCAGCAAATCGACGAGACGAGCGCGACCATAGAGATCGGCCCCGTAGCGCACGGAGTCCTGTGAGACCAACACCAATTCGCGCACTCCTCCCGCCGCCAATTGGGCCGCCTCTGCGACCAAGCTCTCGATGCTCTCGCTCTTGTGGCGACCGCGAATAGCCGGAATGGCACAGAAGGCACACTTGTGGTCACAGCCGTCTGAGATGCGCAAATAGGCCCAGTGCGCAGGCGTCGTTGTCGCGCGCGGCGCCTGCGCAATATGCCCATGCCGCGTGCGCCCCAACATGCGGTCGACGTGCTCGACGATTTCCGGTTCTTGGGCAATCGTCAGCAAGTCGTCGGCCTCTACGAGTTCACTTCTCAGCTCTTCTTCGTAACGCGTAGCCAGGCAGCCCGTCACGATCACTCCCTTGCACTTGCCCTCCTTCTTGAGCTTGTGCGCCGCCATGATCGCATCGATAGATTCCTCTTTGGCCGGGCCGATAAAACCACAGGTATTGACCACGATCACATCGGCCTCTTGGGGTTCCGCCGTCGTTTCGTAAGCATTGCCCTGCAACAGACCCAACATGCGTTCGGAATCGACCGTGTTCTTGGGACACCCCAGACTGACTAGGTGCACTTTTTGCGCTAATTCGAGTTCCATAACCTCAGTATTTCTGTTGCACGTATTGAATCGCCTCGAGCGCACTTTCGTCGTCGACATCATCGTAAATATCGACTTCTCCAATGGCGCTGGCTAGTATATAACGCGTGGTACCATCCACTCTTTTTTTGTCGGCGAGCGTCCGAACTAGGATCTGGTCCGCTGCCACATCCCCCAAACCAGCGGGCACGCCCAAGCGCTCCAACAGCGCGTCGTGACGACGGCGTTCACCAGCGGCCAAAAGACCGCGCCGAGCGGCGATCTCGCCGACGGCCAAGGTCCCGAGTATGACCGCTTCACCGTGGCGATAGCGCGTATAATCCGTAGCCGCCTCAATGGCGTGACCGATCGTATGGCCGTAGTTGAGTATCGCGCGCAGACCGCCTTCTTTCTCGTCGACGCTGACGACGGCCGCCTTAATCGCCCCGTTGCGCGCGATGAGCCAATCGAGCTCGTCGGCGCCAATACTCATATCGATCACCCGTTCTATGTGCTCCTCCAAAAAGGCAAAGAGCTCTGGGTCGCGAATAATGCCGTGTTTGACCACTTCTGCCAAACCGGCGACCAACTCCTCCCGTGGCAGCGAGCGCAAGACGTCGGTATCGACAAAAACCAAGCGGGGCGGGTGAAAGGCGCCAATCAAGTTCTTTCCCAGCGCGTGGTTTACACCGGTCTTGCCGCCGATACTCGAGTCTACCTGAGCAACGATCGTCGTCGGCACCTGCACGCAGGGCACACCGCGCAAATAACTGGCGGCCACAAAGCCGGCCATATCGCCGACAATCCCACCGCCCAAGGCCAGCACCCAAGAACCGCGATCGAGCCCAGCTTCAATTAGCTGGGCAAAAATCTGCTCGGCACCGCTCA
>Ga0055584_100000844_pt1 | contig 29450 bp, 20 predicted proteins | sample OSDHelmetaG_FD_58716 | JGI IMG/M metagenome (GOLD analysis project Ga0055584, IMG submission 58716) | Pelagic marine sediment microbial communities from the LTER site Helgoland, North Sea, for post-phytoplankton bloom and carbon turnover... | ecosystem: Environmental > Aquatic > Marine >... | reverse complement strand
TATATAAGAATTTCTTATGAAGATTTCTTAAAGTCAGTCGATACTACTTTTGTGCGAAAAATCGGGCCAAAACGAAGCCCAGACGCCATAGGGAGCAGTCAAGTATGTCAAAGGAATCCAATTTCCCCTTCGATCTGGATCTCAGTTCGTTGGATACGGGCAGCATTACCAATATCCTGAGCGATATAGAGATGCACATGCCACTGATGGAAAGTGAGGGAGATGTTTCCCAACTCTTACAGGTGAAGGCATTTTTCGAGTCCGAGTTGAAGCTCGAACGTCGTCTGCACTGACCCCCAGAGAACCCTAAAAATGGCACTCTTGCGCGGTTTTCGACCTGTCGATTAACTGTGTACTCCCCGTCGTGCTTGGTTTATGCTCCTATGCCCTGTTTCTAAAAATAGGTGTTCTCAACGAGAAATTCCATTTGCTAGCCAAGTTCGAAACTGCTTGGCAGGAACTCAATAAATAAGGGTCAACAATATGAAATCCGTACTATCTTTGCTCGCAGTTTGCAGCCTCGTATGCAGCAGTGCACAGGCTCTGGACATCGCCGCCCTAGAGAGGGCCATGGCGAATCCCGACCGTCCGGCCGCCGATAAAGAAAGAGACGCCAGCCGACAGGCTCCGGCCGTGCTGGACTTCCTCGGCCTTGAGGCCGGAATGACCGTGCTGGATATCAATGCCTCCGGTGGTTGGTATACAGAGGTCCTGTCCTTAGCGGTGGGCCCTAACGGCCAGGTACTCATGCAGAATCGTCCCGGTGGTCGCTCCGCCGAGGCCGCGACTGCGCGAGCGGGTCGCTTGGAGAATGTCGATGAGTGGCTCACGGATATGTCTGAGATTCCGGCGAACTCCGTAGACTTTGCCATCACTGCACTTAACTTCCACGACTTCCACAACTCTAATCCTGCGGCAGCGCAGGGCATTCTGTCGCAGGTTATGGCTGCGCTGAAACCCGGCGGCATCCTAGGTGTGATCGATCACGAGGGCACGCCAGGCGCCGACAATGTATCGCTGCATAGAATCGCATTCGATGAGGCGGTAAAGGCAGTCCTAGCCTCTGGCTTCGTGCTGGCTGGTGCCAGCGATGTTCTGGACAACGAGGCAGATGATCATACGGTAGGTCCATTCGATCCTTCATTGGGTCGTAATACAGATCGCATCGTACTCAAGTTCATGAAGCTGTAGCCTCTACTGCGTATTTGCAGCCTCGACAGATCGAACCTGTCGAACGCAGCGTAGAACGAAGGGTCTTGGTGTAAAGCTAAGGCCCTTTTTTCATTCTCCCTTTACCAGTTGGATGCAGTTTGAAAACGCAAGACTCACAAAATCTCGTCACGAAGTTTCTTTCTGTTTTTCAGTATAGCGGCGTAGCCCTGGAGATAGTTTGGAGCACCAGTGCCAAACTAACTATCGTCATGGCAATGACCACCGTGGTGGCAGGCATCCTGCCCGCGGCGATAGCATCGGTGGGGGGACTCTTCGTCGATGTGGTATCCAGCGCCTTTCAGGACGATGGGGGCAGCGCAGAGCAGATCCGCAGCGACGCCCTTTACTATATCTTCATCGAGGCTGGGCTCGTTGTCTTGATGACCGGCGCACAGCGCCTCAACACCGTCTGTCAGTCCATATTACGTGTGTTATTGGGAAACAAGATTAACGTAATGATTCTGGAGAAGGCGCTGACGCTGGAACTGGCCCACTTCGAGGACGCGGACTATTATGACAAGCTCGTGCGCGCGCGACGCGAGGCCTCCAGTCGCCCATTAAGCCTCGTCATCAAGACCTTCGACCTCGCCAGAGATATGATCGCGCTGATCACCATCGGTATCTGGTTGTTCCAGTTCTCTCCCTACGCCGTCCTGCTACTCGCCCTGGCTGGGGTGCCTGCCTTTCTAGCCGAGGCGAAGTTCTCCGGCGAGGCCTTTCGCATTCACAGAAGGCGTTCGGCCGAGCGCCGCATGCAGATCTATCTGGAGATGGTGTTGACGCGAGAGGACGGCGTCAAGGAAGTAAAGCTATTGCAGCTAGGCAGGATGTTCCTGCAGCGCTACATCGATATCTTCCTTAACATCTATAAGGAAGATAGGTCGCTGGTACTCAGGCGTGGCTTTTGGGGCTATGTGTTAGGGCTGGTTGCCAGTGCCGCCTTCTATCTGGCCTATGGTTGGGTGGGCTTCGCCGCGATCGCAGGTGCCATCACAATCGGGCAGATGACGATGTATATCGCGCAGTTTCGCCTCGGGCAGAATGCCGTGACCAACAGCCTGACCTCCGTGAATGGCATGTACGAGGACAACTTGTATCTGTCGAACCTCACGGAGTATCTCGAGCACAAGGTGCCAGAGAGCACCGGCGAGTTAGTACGCGGCCCCAGCCCGGACGATGGCATTCGCTTCGAGCACGTGAGCTTCTACTACCCGGGCAGTGAGACGCCTGCGCTGCATAATATAAATCTGCATATCACGCCGGGTGAGAGCCTCGCCATCGTCGGCGAGAACGGCAGCGGCAAGACAACACTAATCAAGCTGCTGACGCGGCTGTATACCCCCACCGAGGGCCGCATCCTCGTCGATGGCCTGGATCTGCAAGACTGGGACCTTGATTCCGTACGCGAGAAGATCGGCGTCATCTTCCAGGATTTCGCGCGCTATCAGCTGATCGTCGGCGAGAATATCGGTATCGGAGATGTAGAAAACATCGATGATGCAGACGAGATATCAGAGGCGGCTCGCAAGGGCATGGCCGATGAGTTCGTCAGGGGCTTGCCGCAAAACTATCAGACCCAACTCGGGACCTGGTTCAAGGATGGCAAAGAACTGTCCGGCGGTCAGTGGCAGAAGATCGCGCTTTCCCGCGCCTTCATGCGAAGCAAGGCAGACATACTCATCCTAGACGAGCCGACTGCCGCGATCGACGCGCGTGCGGAGGCCGAGATATTCGCCCACTTCGGCGACCTGACCGAGAACCGCATCTCCATCATTATCTCCCACAGGTTCTCAACGGTGCGCAGAGCCGATCATATCCTGGTTCTGGAGAAGGCCGAGATTCTTGAGCAGGGCAGTCATCAGGAGCTGCTCGAACTGGACGGGCAATACGCCAAGCTATTTCATCTGCAGGCGAAGGGCTATCAGTAATGATGGAGAACTCACTACTGTATCTGCTTGTGGGCTTCATCGCCTGTTTCATCGGCACCATCCCATTCGGCCCCATCAATCTAACGGTGGTGAAGACGACGGTTGACTACGATCGACGCGGCGGCACCAAGATCGCCTTCGCCGCATCCATCGTCGAGGTATTGCAGGCCTTGATCGCCATTGGCTTCGGCATGTTGATTAGCGACTTCCTGGACGCGAGCATCTCCTTGAAGTTTTTCCTGATGGGCGTATTCATCGCGCTCGCACTCTTCATCTTCTTCCGAAAGCCGAAGCCGACCCAATCAACCGAGTCGAGTCGTCCCAAGTCATTCTTTCGCAATGGTCTGCTTATCGCCGCACTCAACCCGCAGGCCGTGCCCTTCTGGATATTCGCGCTGGCGACCATCAGCCAGTACTTCGCATTTCAATACGATGGAATCTATCTAGCCGGCTTCCTGGTCGGCGTGTTCGCGGGGAAATTTCTGGCGCTGTATGGCTTCGTTGTGGCGAGTGGCTACCTGAAGACACACCTTGCCGAGAGCCATGTGCTCGTGAATCAGCTGCTGGCGGCAATTTTACTGTTTATCGGTTTAAGTCAGGGGTGGAACGCGGTAAATTCATTGTTGACCCAATGAAGAGCACGCGTGCGAGTATTAGCGAGCAACTATTTTTACGAGTAACTATGTCCCAACCACCACAGGAACAACCCGATCCACAGAAATCGAATCCCGCTCGTCTGGCAAAGCGTCTGCGCCGAATCGGCCGCGCGCGCACGCGCCTGGTCGTCTGTTTCTGGACCCTGCCTGTCTATGTCGTAGCGATCTGGGTGTTGCTCAACAATGGGCGTAATATCGATTCGATGATGTGGATCTACATGGCGGTCTATGCCGGCTTCGCTATCGATATGTCGATGCGTCACTGTCCCGCCTGTCAGAAGCAGTTCTATGTGAAGAGTATATTCCTGAACCTGCTCAGCAAGCGCTGCGTCCACTGTGGTCAATCGACGACTAGTTCAGAATTTGTCTCGAAGGACTAGGTGTCCTAGCCCCACACTAGCTGCCTTGGCGCAGCAGCCGCAGCAATTCCATTAGCTTGGGTGGCTGGCCGGTTCGCAGCACCCCCATTCGAAACACCTTGCCCGATAGCCAGATCACGAAGACGATGCTAAGCAACAGCAGCACCGTGGTGCCTACCACGTCTATCAGTGGCGGGTCGGCGGCGGCGCGATTCATCATGAGATAGGGTGTGAATAGCGGGAACCAGGACAGGGCGCGCACGATAGTATTGTCGGGGTCGCGCACGACGAACACCATCATCGCCAGCGGAATAACCTGAATCAGTATCATCGGCATCATCATGGCCTGCGCTTCCTTCAGGGTGTTGCACAGGCTTCCGATCGCGAGGAACACGCCGGAGTAGAGCGCGTAGCCGGCGAAGTAATAGAACACGAACCAGGGGATTAACTCGGAGCCGAGAATGACCTCCAGGATCTGCCCGATGAGCTCCGTCTGACTGCTCTGATAGAGCGTTATGAAGAGGAAGAACGAGAGCAGCCAGACCGCGATGGTAGTCAGCCCCGACATGCCTATGCCCAGCAGCTTGCCCATCATCAACTCGCCGGCGGTAACCGAGGCTAGTAGAACCTCGATGATGCGGTTCGACTTCTCCTCTATAGTATTACTCAGCAGGTACTGCACACTCTGCATGAGAGATATGAACATGAGATAGACGAAGCCGATTGGGGCGAGCTGCCGGAAGGTGTCTGCCATGCTGACCTCTTCCTCCCCCTCGGCCGCGCTGGGGTCGAGTTGGCTTATTGGCATGCGCGTGCGCTGTACATTGCGCACGATCTGATTGTCCACTCCCAGCCCGATGTATTCACGATTGCGAATCTCAAGATTGATGCTGTTGATAATGGCATCCGGCAGCCGAGAATCGGTCAGGTTCCGCGCCCAGTACTGAATGCCGGTGGGGCCGACACCCGTCTGTGGCATGACACCTGGCCGGGAGATGTCTTCGTTCACGTTGGCGGGGATGAGGATAAGGGCAAACAGATCGATAGCCTCGGAATCTACGATTAATTTTCTCTCGCCCCGCAGATAGGGGCGAAGGGCGCGGGCGATCTCCTCCGGCGCCGCGCTGGCATCGATGTCGGCGGGTAGCCCAGCCGCGATGAATTGTCGCGGCGGCAGTTCGAAGGGCTCTCTATCCTCTCTGAGCGCGGGCGTGGCCATGGTGAGCGCGAAATCCAATCCGCCGTTGGCTAGCCATTGTTCCAGCGCGGCAACCTCATCGGCATCGGCGCTATCGATCAATTGATCCGCGGCATTATTCTGGCCGGCGGCGGAGAGGTCTAGATCGACTTCCTTTCGATTCTCCAGAAGATAGTCAACGAACTCGCCAAAGATTCGCCGCTGATGCTCGCGCTCGATTGCTGTCTCCACCGCCTGTGAATACTCACCGGACTGATCGATGAAGACGTAATAGCGCGTAGGCGTCGCATTCGAAAGGGTGGTCTGAAGAAAGTACATGGCGGTAAAGATTATGGGAAAGATCAGGATGCCGGCCCAGAAACCCTTAGTCTTCACGTTCTCCATATACTCGCGCCAGGCGATCAGGCGAATCATATTCATCGGAACGCGTGCTCCCTCGCCTCGTCGCCCACCAGATGCACGAAGACATCGTGCAGGCTCGGCTCGGTAAACTCGAAGCGACTGAGTGAGATGTTGAGCTCGAAGCAGCTGCGCAGAATATCCTGCGGATTGAGTTTCTCGCTAATGTGTATCTGCCACTGAGGTGCATTCGTGGCACTAGCCCCGTCAGCGTCGAGCTTTGTTATGTCGGCAACACCGGCGATCGTACTCAGTCGCTGCACGTCGTCGATCGATTCGAGAATCACGCGGCGCGGGATGGTCGCCTTCGCCTGGGATACCGTGCCGTCGAAAATCTTGCGGCCCTTCGCGATCAGTAGAATGTGATCGCATAGGCGCTCGGCGTGTTGCATCACGTGGGTCGAGAAGATCACGGTCTGCCCGTTGCTCGCCATGTCGGTTATCAGCTCTTCCAACACGGACTGATTGACCGGATCGAGTCCGGAGAAGGGCTCATCCAGGATGACCAGTTCGGGTTCGTGCGCAACCGCGGAAAGCACCTGCACCTTCTGGCCCATGCCCTTGGAGAGCGACTCCACCTTCGCCTCGGCGAAATCCTTCAGTCCGTATTTCTCCAACAGGTGCCAGGCCTGTTGCTTCGCGGCCTTCTTGTTCATGCCCTTGAGCATGGCGAAGTACTGAATCAGGGCCCATACCTTCATCTTCTTATAGAGGCCCTTCTCTTCCGGCAGGTAGCCGATTCGATTGCGCACATCCAGTGCCGATGCATGGCCCAGAATGCTGATGCTCCCGGCGCTGGGCCGGACGATCTCCAGGATCATGCGTATGGTAGTGGTTTTGCCGGCTCCGTTCGGGCCGAGGAAACCATAGATCGAGCCTTTGGGAATCGAGAGACTCACATCGTTCACAGCGGTGAAGTCGCCGTAGGTCTTGGAAACATGCTCGAGCCGCAGAATCGAGCTGTTCTCTGCCTCGGTCTGCGATTCTAGGCTTGCAGTGCGCATTGCGGATCTCGTCGGAGTTGATTGCGAGTTAGTATGTCAGAAACGTCGGGAAGATGGAAAATCTGCACTGGGAAGAATCCCGCCACAGCAAAGTAGTGCCGAAGGCTTCTGTATCAAATTCAATGCAAAAAAAAAAGGAAGAGCAAGCTCTTCCTTTTTCGTGCCTCTGAAGGCTTGTTGCTTATCAGCCCTAGGGGAGCCAGTTGAACATGATAATACCAGCGACCGTAGTAGTGATTAGGAAGTAAGGCAGTGCCATGTACACCATGCGACCATAGCCCAATCGGATACGCGGTGCGATGGAAGACATGAGCAGGAACAGGAATGCTGCCTGTCCGTTCGGCGTAGACATGCTGGGAATACCGGTACCCAGTACTACGGCGACCGATTGTGCCTCGAAAAGCTCTCGGGTCATAATGCCTTGTTCCATAAGCGGTGTGATCTGATTCATGTAGATCGTCGCAACGAACACGTTATCGCTAATCGCCGACAACAGGCCATTGGTCAGGAACACCATGAATACCTGCTGGCGACCCTCCATTGCCAGCACCCATTCCATGACGGGTGTGAACATCTCCTGGCTGTTGATCATCGCCACGATGACGTAGAAAACAACCAGCAGTGAGGCGAAGGGTAGCCCTTCGGTAAACGCCTGACCGATGGAGTGCTCGTCGGTTACGCCGATCATCGAGGAGGCGAGGATGATTACGCCAAGGCCGATGAGTCCAATCTCAGCAAGGTGGAGAGAAAGCGCAACAATCATCAAGACCGCAACGACGGCTTGGAAGTAGATTACGATGCTGTCGCCCTTGGTGGCTTGCGCCTTGAGCTTCTCATCTTCGTCCGCGAGGATCTTGCGCACGGCTGCTGGTAACTCCGCGCCGTAACCAAACCAACGCAGCTTCTCTAAAATAAGACAGGTAAATACACCTGCGATCAGTGTGGGGATCGTAGCTGGCCCAACCATGGTGGCGAAGGTAACGAAGTCCCATTCGGCCGCGCTACCGATCACGATATTCTCGGGCTCGCCCACCAATGTGCACACGCCACCGATCGCCGTGCCGATTGCGCCGTGCATCAGGAGGCCGCGCAGGAACGCGCGGAAGCCATCAAGATCTTCGCGATGCAGATCTTCGATGTGAGAATCGCTCTCGTCGAGGGGGTCGTCGGCGTAGCCAACCTTCGAGACTACCTTGTCGTAGACATCGTAGAAGGCGGTGGCGAGGGCGATGAGTACCGCCAGAATCGTTAGTGCATCGAGGAAAGCCGAAAGTACCGCCACGACTATGATGGTGACGACATTCATGATGAGGCGCGATCTAATGCCTAACAATACTTTGTTGATGAACTTAAATAGCATCTCCCTCAGGAAATGCACGCCGGCAACCATGAAGATAACCAGCAGGATCACCGGAAGGCCATGCTCTACCTCTTCGTAGACGTGGTGCGTGTCGGTGAGTTGCATGAATAACACTTGTAATGCGAGCAGTCCGCCGGGTTGAAGCGGGAAGCATTTCAGAGACATGGCCAGGGTGCCGATGAACTCGAACAGGATTATCCAGGAGGTAACGAGTGGTCCGAGCACGAAGTAGAAGACGACGTTTAAAACCAGTGCCGCCAATACGGCTCGCTTGTACCAAAGAGGCGTGTGCCCCAGAAACATGGCCATTGGCGAATCGGGGTAATGATGAGCTGCTGATGACATCTATAGCTTCCTTATTTTTCTGTAGTTAGTGCAGGCGCCCTTGTCGCGCCACGGTCAAATATACTGGTCTTGGCGGCACTTTGCTAAGTGTTTCGAAAGTTTTGGGATTCCAGTGACAGGCTTGTGTTCCGCGTTCTGTAGACCCATGCAGGCGGTGACCGTAATTCGGGCTTGGCGTCTAACTGAGCTGAGGCCAGTGAGCATCTCACTCCACGGGGCGCCAGCACAGGGCTTAATTATTCTCCGCTGAGGTAGGAGTCGATCTGCTCGGCAACCAATCTGCCCTCGTAGATAGCGCGCACTACCAGCGACTGTCCGCGGCGGCAATCGCCGGCGGCGAACACCTTAGCCTTGGAGGTCTGAAACTCACCATACTCTGCCTTATAGTTCGAGCGACCGTCCAGTTCCAAGCCCAAGGCTTCGCTGAGATAGTGCTCGGGTCCGAGGAAGCCCATGGACAACAGAATCAGGTCTGCCTCCCAGAATTGCTCGCTGCCGGGTACCTCGGTGAAACTCTCGTCGACCTTGACGGTATTGATACCCTTTAGTGTGCCATCGGCATCGCGCACGAACTCCTTGCCGGAGATCGAATACACGCGCGGGTCCTGTCCAAATTTCTCGGCGGCTTCCTGATGGCCGTAGTCTACTCGGTAGATCTTCGGCCATAATGGCCAGGGGTTGTCGGGCGCACGGTCAAGTGGTGGTACGGGCATAATCTCGAAGTTCACCAGCGACTTACAGCCGTGGCGTAGCGACGTGCCTATGCAGTCGGTGCCGGTGTCGCCGCCGCCGATGACGATGACCTTCTTGTCTTTGGCGCTCAGGTAATTGCCGTCTTCGAGGTCCGAATCCAGCAGGCTCTTCGTATTCTTGTGCAGGAACTCCATCGCCAGATGAATCCCGTCGCCGTCGCGGCCTGGAATATTCAGGTCACGCGCCGTAGTGGCGCCGGTTGCCAGCAGCAGCGCGTCGTTTTCATTCAGTAGTTGCTCGACATCAACTCCGTTCTCTCCACTGCCGCCGACATCGGCGTTGGCAACGAAGTTAACGCCCTCTTCTCTGAGCAGATCTACCCGGCGATCGACGATGTCTTTCTCCAGTTTCATATTGGGAATGCCGTACATCAGCAGTCCGCCGATGCGGTCGTCGCGTTCATAAACGGTTACTGTGTGACCCGCCAGATTTAGCTGCGCGGCAGCGGCGAGGCCCGCGGGGCCGGAACCGATGATTGCGATCTTCTTATCGCTGCGCTGCTTGGGAGGATTGGCAACCACCCAGCCATTCTCGAAGCCCTTGTCGATGATCGCGCATTCGATATTCTTGATGGTAACGGCGGGTTCGTTTACGCCGAGTACGCAGGAGCCTTCGCAGGGAGCGGGGCACACGCGACCGGTGAACTCGGGGAAGTTATTCGTCTTGTGCAGGCGATCTAGCGCCTCGCGCCAACGGTTCTTGTAGATCAGGTCGTTCCACTCGGGAATCAAGTTGTAGACCGGGCAGCCGTCTTCGGACTGACAGAACGGTACGCCGCAATCCATGCAGCGCGCGCCTTGATTGTTTAGAAGCTCGTCGTTGTGGCTGGTATAAATCTCTTCATAGTCCAAGAGCCGGTCCATCGCATTGCGATAGGGCTCGGTCTGACGACCAAATTCCTTAAATCCTGTTGGCTTTCCCATGTAACTCTTTACCTTTGATCTGGCTCAAGCTTGTGTCTGCGCGAGCTTCAGTGTTCTTTTCTATACTGCTCAGACCGCGTTCGCGAGTACGCGTTTGTAGTCTGTCGGCATCACCTTCACGAATTCGGACATGCGTTTTTCCCAGTCGTCGAGAATAGACTTCGCAACGGGTGAATCGGTGTACAAGTAGTGTTTCTTAATCATGGCCTTCAGCTCCAGGATGTCGTCGATAGAGACGAGATCCTCAAGCTCGAAGGTGCCGGTGTTGCACTGCTTCGGGAATTCACCCTCAGGGTCCCAAACATAGGCGATACCGCCGCTCATGCCCGCGCCGAAGTTTCTGCCAGTCTTGCCGAGGATTACGACGCGGCCGCCCGTCATGTACTCGCAGCCGTGATCGCCAATGCCTTCGACTACGGCGACGGCACCGCTGTTTCGCACGGCGAATCGCTCAGCGACGATGCCTCTGAAATAGGCTTCGCCACCGGTCGCGCCATACAGGTTGACGTTACCCGCGATTACACTCTCTTCCGCCTTGAAGCTGGAATTCTTCGGTGGGTAGACGATGATCTTGCCACCGGATAGCCCCTTGCCGACATAGTCGTTGGCGTCGCCCTCAACGGTGAGCGTAATGCCCTTCGCCAACCAGGCGCCTAGGCTCTGTCCCGCCGAGCCATTGAGCTTGATGCGGATGGTGTCCTCGGGCAGCATGGCTTCCTTCCAGCGCTTGGCCACCTCGTTGGAGAGCATGGTGCCCACGACACGATTGGTGTTGATGATCTCGGTCTCGATCTCGACCTTGTCGCCGGTCTCCAGCGCGAGCTTGGACAGTCGAATCAATTCGTTGTCCAGTGCCATATCGAGTCCGTGGTCCTGCTCCATGGTCTTGTAGAACTCTGTGCCTTCGAAGACAACCTGCGCCGGCTGCAGCATATTGCTCAGATCCAGGCCGTCGGCCTTCCAATGCTTGATGGCGTCTTCGGTTTTCAATAGATCGACGCGGCCGATCATCTCGTTCACCGTGCGCATGCCAAGTTCCGCCATGATGCCGCGCATTTCCTCGGCGACCATGAAGAGGTAGTTAACCACGTGCTCGGGCTTGCCCTTGAATTTCTTTCTCAGGTCTGGATCTTGAGTCGCGATGCCTACTGGGCAGGTATTGAGATGACACTTACGCATCATGATGCAGCCCAGTGTGATAAGCGGCGCCGTGGCGAAACCGTACTCTTCGGCGCCGAGTAGGGCGGCGATCGCAATGTCTCGTCCGGTCTTTAACTGACCGTCCGTCTGCAATGTGACGCGAGAGCGCAGGTTATTCATCACAAGTGTCTGATGGGTTTCGGCAACGCCGAGTTCCCATGGCAGGCCTGCGTGCTTAATAGAAGTCAGAGGCGACGCGCCGGTACCGCCGTCGTGACCTGCGATGACCAGATGATCTGTCTTCGCCTTGGTCACACCCGCGGCGATCGTGCCTACGCCAACCTCGGCAACGAGTTTCACGCTAATGCGTGCGTCGCGGTTCGCGTTCTTCAGGTCGTGGATAAGCTGTGCGATGTCCTCGATCGAATAGATGTCGTGATGCGGCGGAGGGCTAATCAGGCCCACGCCAGGAGTCGAGTGTCGGATACGAGCAATCTTCTCGTCTACCTTGCCGCCAGGGAGTTCGCCGCCTTCGCCGGGCTTGGCGCCCTGTGCAATCTTGATCTGTAATTCATCGGCGTTGGTCAGATACCAGGCGGTTACGCCGAAGCGTCCGGAGGCAACCTGCTTGATCGCGGAACGCTTCGAGTCGCCGTTCGGCATAGCATTGAAGCGTTCTGGGTCTTCGCCGCCTTCGCCGGTATTCGATTTGCCGCCGATACGGTTCATCGCGATGGCGAGTGATTCATGACTCTCTTCGGAGATCGATCCGAAACTCATGGCGCCAGTCGCGAAACGCTTTACGATCTCGCTCGCAGGTTCCACCTCAGTAATAGAGATTGAATCGTTCGCGTCGCTATTGAATTTTAACAGCCCGCGGAACGTGCAGCGTCGCGTCGCGTCCTCGTTCGAGAACTTCGCGAATGCCGTATAGGCGTCGGCGCTATTGGTGCGCGCCGCCACTTGCAGATTCGCGATAGTGTCGGGGTTCCACATATGGGCATCGCCGCCTGAGCGCCAGTGGAAGTCGCCGGGATTCGGCAGGACGGGAATGCGATCGCTGTCGCGCTTGGGGAAGCCCACCGCGTGACGGCGTCTGGATTCTTGAATGAGCACCTCGAAGTTGACGCCCTGCACGCGGGACGCCGTGCCGGTAAAGCAGCGGTCGATAATCTCGTCCGCGAGGCCGACAGCCTCGAATATCTGTGCACCTTTATAGGAGTGCAATGTCGAGATGCCCATCTTCGCCATGACCTTCAGCATGCCCTTCGCAACGCCCTTCTTGTAGCCGGAGACGAGTGCATCTTCGTCTGGGAACATTGCGCCCAGGAAGCCTTCCTGCTGCGCCTGCCACAGCGCCTCGAAGGCGAGGTAGGGGTTCATGGCATCCGCACCAAAGCCGGTGAGCAGACAGTGGTGGTGGACCTCGCGCGCCTCGCCAGTCTCGATAATCAGGCCGATCTGGGTGCGCTTCAGGGCCTTAATAAGATGTTGGTGCACGGCGCCACAGGCGAGCAGGGCGCTGAGCGGAATGCGGGTGGCCGAGGTCAGGCGGTCGGACAGTATGACGAAGGCGAAGCCGTCGTCGATGGCCTGCTCGGCCTCACTGCAGATACGTGCCAGTGCATTCTTGAAGCCATCGGCCTCAAAGCTGTCGAATGTCGTGTCAATCAGCTTCGTCTTCATGCCGCGATAGTCCATGTCGCGGATGTCCGAGAGCTCCTGATTCGAGAGTATCGGATGATCGAGGCTGAGGCGATGCGCCTGCTCGGGTGTCGTCTGTAGCAGATTGCCTTCCGGCCCGATGAAGCAGCGTAGCGACATGACGATCTCTTCGCGAATCGAGTCGATTGGCGGATTGGTCACCTGTGCGAATAGCTGCTTGAAGTAGTCGTAGATCATGCGAGGCTTGTCGGACAGACAGGCCAGCGCGGAATCGTTGCCCATGGAGCCGAGTGGGTCGCGTGACTCGGTAACCAGAGGGATAAGCATGAACTGCATGGTCTCGGTGGTATAACCGAAGGCCTGCATACGCTGCAGAATGTCGTTGCCGTCGAGTGAATGTGCGGCACTGCCACTCTTGATATGGTCGAGTGTCACTTTTTGTTCGCCCAGCCATTCGCCGTAGGGCTTCTTGCTGGCGATCGTATGCTTCACCTCTTCGTCGGGAATCAGTCGGCCTTCCTCGAAGTCCAGCAGGAACATCTTGCCCGGCTGCAGTCGACCCTTGAGCTTCACATTGGCCGGGTCGACGTGAACGACTCCCACTTCCGAGGCCATGATGACCTTGTCGTCGTGGGTTACATAGTAGCGACTCGGGCGCAGGCCGTTGCGGTCTAGCACGGCGCCGATATAGTGGCCGTCGGAGAACACGATCGAAGCCGGTCCGTCCCAAGGCTCCATCAGCGCGGAATGGTATTCGTAGAAGTCTTTCTTGGTCTGGCCCATGTTGACGTCAGACTGCCAGGCTTCGGGAATCATCATCATCACCGAGGCGGGAAGCGACCTGCCCGACAGCAGCATGAATTCCAGCACAGAATCGAAGCTGCCCGAGTCGGAGCAGTCGTCGTCGATTACCGGGAACACTTCCTGCAAACTGTCGCCGAAGACATCAGTCTTGGCCTTGCCCTGACGCGCGAGCATCGAATTGACATTGCCGCGCAGCGTATTGATCTCGCCGTTGTGGCTCATGAAACGGTTTGGCTGCGCCCTGTCCCAGGAGGGGAAGGTATTGGTGCTGAAACGCGAATGCACCATCGCCATATGGGTCTCGAAATCGGGGTTCGTCAGGTCGCCATAGAAGGGGAATAGCTGACCCGGGGTGAGCATGCCCTTGTAGACGATGACCTTGGTGGAGAGGCTGCAGGCATAAACTTGCTTCGCCTCGGTCAGTGACGTGTCCAGGCGTAGCTTGTGGGTGAAGCGCTTGCGAATGACGTAGAGCTTTCTCTCAAACTGTTCCTGCGTCAGGCCAGCACCTGCCGCGATAAAGAGTTGCTCGATCTGCGGCTGTGCCATGAGCGCGGCGGGTCCGACATCGGCGCCCTTGGCGTCGATCGGTACTTCTCTCCAGCCGACGAGGGTCTGCCCTTCCTCGGCGATGATCTGGTTGATGGCCTCGCGACAGAAGCTGCGTTCTTCGTTCTGTTGCGGCAGGAATATATTACCGACGGCGTATTGGCCAGCCTCCGGCAGGGTGGTGTTGAACTCGGTCTTCGCTACCTTATGAAAGAAGCTATCAGGCAGCGCCATCAAGATGCCTGCGCCGTCGCCTGTGTTTGCCTCGAAGCCGCATCCGCCGCGATGGTCCATGCGCGAATTCAGGTGGTAGGCGTCCAGCATGATCTGGTGACTGGGCTGCCCTTTAATATTGGCAACGAATCCAACGCCGCAGGAATCTTTTTCCTGAGATGGGTCATACAGTCCTGTCTTGGCAGGATACCCAAACTTTAAAGGGATTCGATTTTCCTTGCTCATAGTCACTAGGTTCTCGTGCAGTGGTCGCTATTTATCTCTTTTCTTGTCCCGCAACTTCCTCCCCCATCGAGACTGGGTGTTGATGGGGTCTCTCGGGTCTGAAGCTGTACTGAGCTGCTGAATTTGTTCAGGGAGCCTGACGATTCAATCAGTTCCCCTTCTTGCGGTTGCTGCGCAATGCTTGAGCACTGCAGAAAGGGCCGAACACAATACCACCGCATCAGAATATGTCAAGATCGACGCGGCCTGTGGCGCGTTAAGATGGCAATATGTTGTCGGAAAACCTTGGCGTGATTTTGCTGCGAAACGCCGCGGAAAGTTACTCCAGAACAAGGCGAAAAAAAGTGCCAACTCGCAGGGTTTCATGAGCGCGAATTCCTGCCTTCGCGATTGTCATGGGAAGTCACCCCCGTGCCACTGCCGAATGCGCTGAAACGAACAAAATACATACGTCTCACGCCATTGGGTTGCTTGATAAAAAGCAGAAGGTGATTTACTCTAACCGACGCTTACTTCCCACAAGAAGAATAAATTTACGCGAACAATTCTCATTTAGATTTAGACACTTAGATTTAAGAGCAAAAAGCAGAATTCCTGTCCACATTACGGAGGCGAATGTAAATCGTGAATCCAAAACTAACTCGTAGACGCTTCATCAAAGGGGTTATCGCCTCGGGTGCAGCGGCCACTTCTGCCACAGTCTGGTATTCGGCTAGCGGCCAATCCCGACCTGCGGGCGCAGTGGATCGTATGATCAGAATCAACGTGAATGGCCAGATGCGCAGTGTCGATGTTGCACCGCAAGAGACTCTGGCCTCTACACTCCGCTACAAGTTGGGCCTCACCGGCACCAAGCTTGGATGCAATCGCGGCGAATGTGGCGCCTGTACCGTGCTGGTGGACGATACACCTAGCTACGCCTGTTCTATCCTGACTCACTCAGTGAAGAGCATGCGCATAGAGACGGTCGAAGGCTTGGAGTCAGCGAATGGCGATCTGCACCCGGTGCAGCAGGCATTCGTCGAAGAACTCTCTCCACAATGCGGTTACTGTACGCCCGGACAGGTCATGTCAGCAGTGGGCCTATTGCGAGCCAATCCGAATCCAACCCGAGAAGACGTGCGCCAGGGCCTGGCAGGCAACATCTGCCGCTGTGGCTCTTATGACTCTTACCTCAACGGCGTCATGCGCGCAGCAGAAATAGGATAATCATCATGGCATATATGCATATTGGTAAAGATTTCGTTCCACCCGATGTTCCAGGAAAGGTCACGGGTCGGATTAAGTATGCGGAAGACTATGCCCGAGAAGGGATGGTCTACGCGCGTCTATTAACTAGTCCTCTGCCTCACGCACGAGTCGTCAGCATAGACGCCTCCGAAGCGTTGGCTATGGACGGCGTCTTCGGCATCTTGACTGCCGACGATGTCTACCCCGATGGCGAGGCCAACAGCCCCGGCCTGAAGGTACTTACGAATGAACCCACTCTTGTCGGCGAGCCCATTCTGGCGCTGGCGGCGGTGGATGAGAAGACAGCAGAGACGGCAATCGCCACGATCTCGGTAACCTTCGAGAGACTGCCTTTTGTCATGGATCCGCTGGACAGCTTGGCCGAGGGCGGCCCCGATGGCTATAACGGGGGTAACACCTTCGTATTCCGTCAGGGTGTCGCTTCAGAGAAGTGGAGCAGGGACGAAGTGGCGAGCTTCCGCGCCGGCAACGAGCCGATGGCGGAGCCGCAACAGTCTTGGGAATACGGCGATCTGGATGCTGCATTTGCCTCTTCTGCCTTTATCTATGAAAGCGGTTTCACCACGGCGGGCTATCCGCACCAGTCGATGGAGCCGCGTAGCGCCTTCGCCTACTGGGAAAACGGCAAGTGTTATCTGCACGGTACTTCGCAGAGTATGACACCGGTCGCGGCTGGCATGGCCGATATCGTCGGCGTACCTGTCGAGGACTTCGTCTTCATCAACGAGGCAACCGGCGGTGGCTTCGGTCAGCGCGCTCGACCGAACAGCATTCCAAGCATGGCGATCCCCGCCAAGCTTTCTCAGAAGATCAATCGTCCTGTCATGATGCGTGTCACCCGTGAAGAAGAATTCACAATCGGTGGCGCGAGACAGGGATTCCAGGGCTGGATCAAGTGCGGCTTTAAAGCAGACGGCACCATGGCTGGCCTGGACATGTACATCATCTCTGACAATGGTGGCAAGGGCGGTGGCGTCGATGCCTCATCGGCAGCCGACTGTATCAGTATCCTCTATCAGACCGAGGCGGTTCGCTTCCGCGGCACGTCGATCGCCAGTAACACCGGCCATCGTGGCGCGCAGCGTGGCCCCGGTCAGAATCAGATTGCCCCGATTATTTCGCCGATCCTCGATAAGGCGGCGGAAGAATTGGGAATCGACCGACTGGAGATTCGTAAGCTCAACGCCGCCCAAAACGGCGATGTGGGCGGACCTCGCCGCACGCCACTGACTAGCGCCTACATGCCGGAAGCGCTGGAAATGGGTGCGCAGCAATTCGGTTGGGAAGAACGCAAGTCTCGTGCGCGTCAACGCAACGGCAGCAAGGTGCGCGGCCTAGGTGTAGGTCAGGGCTACCACAACGCTGGCCGTAGTGGCATGGACGGCATCGTACTGCTGAAGCCCGACGGTCGACTCGCTGTACATAGCGGCGTCGGCAATCTTGGAACTTATTCCTTCGCGTCAACTTCAAGAGCAGCAGCAGAAGTGCTGCAGATGCCTTGGGAGAACGTCGATGTTGTTGCCGGTCGTTCGGACCGCCATCTACCGATGACGTCGCCGCAAGACGGCAGTAACTCGATCTTCACCAATACCCGAACCAACTATGGTGCAGCACAAGACCTGCTCGCGAAGATGAAAGAGATCGTCGCGATGGATCTGGGTGGTGAGGTAAGCGACTACGAACACGGCAATGAGCGTGTGTACCGTACTTCCGATAACAGCGTGGGCATGACCTTCGCAGAAATCGGGCAGCGCGGACTCGAGCTCGGCGGCAAGTTTACCGGCGAGGCGGAAGTGCCGGAAGACATGGATGACTTCTCAAAGTTGTCTGTTTCGCGTCTGGCAGGAACGTCGCTCATGGGCCTCTATAAGGACCCTGCGCACAACAATAACCCGCCGGGTTTCACGGTTACCTTTACGGAAATCGAACTCGATACCGAGACGGGTAAGTACGAAATTCTCGACATGATCAGCATCGCCGAGTGTGGCACTGTGGTGCATCCACAGGGTCTGGCCAATCAGTTACGGGGCGGCGCAGTCTGGGGCATCGGTCTCTCAGGTTATGAGCGACATCTCTACGATCCGCAGAACGGCATTCCCGCAAGTACAGGCTACTGGCAGAGCAAGGTACCGACCTATCTGGACACACCAGCGAACATCGGCACCGGTTGGGTAGATCTACCCGATCCCGAAAACCCAGTTGGCGCGCGCGGTATCGGCGAGCCATCAATGGGCGCTGTATCAGCCGCACTAACTGCTGCAATCTCTGACGCACTTGATGGTCACATCTTCAATGCCGCGCCAGTGACTGCAGACATGATCATTAACCACGTTGCCGGAGTTTCGTCAGAAGCGATTCCTCTAGCACAGAACAACTTCAGAGGTTGATATGGTAGCCACATCACATGACGTAATGCCCGATATTGAACTCTATCAGCCAACTGATGAGGCGAACGCTCTGGCGTTGGCAAACACTCTGGGCCGAGACGGCTGGCTACTCGCCGGCGGTCAGGACACCTATGGTTGGTTGAAGGATCGCAATAAGACACCTTCCTCCATGATCGAACTGACGCAGATTGATGCCTGGAAGGGCGTTAAGGAAATCGCGGACGGCATCGAGATTGGTGCGGTAACAACGCTAACCGAGATTGCCAGCAACCCGCTGGTGCAATCGCGCTATGGTCTGCTCGCAAAGGCAGCTGGCGTTGTCGCCAGCCCGCAGATTCGTAACGTCGGTACACTCGGCGGCAACCTAGTACAGGATGCACGCTGCTGGTACTACCGTCGCGGCTTGGATTGCTATCGCGCGGGTGGCAATATCTGCTACGCCGATTCCCCGGAAGGCCTGAACCGTGAACACGCCATCTTCGGCGCGAGCCGCTGCGTTGCAGTCTCGCCATCCGATACGGCGCCTGCTTTGGTAGCTCTCGATGCCACCATGGTGGTGACCAGCGAAGGTGGTCAGCGTCTGATTCCTGCACAGGACTTCTTCGTGGGTCCGGCGCGGGACATCATTAACATGACCGTCTTGAACGAAGGCGAGATTTTGACAGCCGTTCGTATACCGAACACTTGGGCCGACGCTGAGTTCTACTTCGAGAAGGTCGCAGACAGAAATGTCTGGGATTTCGCTCTGGTAAATGTTGCGGCAGCGTTCAAAGTATCCGGCGGCTCGATTACGGATGCACGTATTGCATGCGGCGCCGTCGAATGTACCCCTCGACGACTGGAAGCGGTGGAAAACGCAATTCGCGGACAGCAGCGTTCGGAGCAATTGGCCGATCAGGTTGCCGCTATGTCCACCGATGGAGCTAGGCCACTAAACTACAACCATTTCAAGATTCCATTGATGGAAAATCTGGTTAAGAGAGCGATCCGAGGTTAAGCCTCGGGTCTTCTCGGTTTAGCGAAATAGAAACTGAATAATAAATAAGAACTGAAGAGGGATGTACAGTGGGAGAAATTGTCCGCTATAAACGCGATGTGTGGGGCGAGGAAGTAATTCTCGGTGTTTCTTGGGATTTGCTTTGGGTTGTTGCAACTGCAGTACTGGTACTCCTTGCAGCCCATGCGATTATTATGGCCGCGCTGGCCAATAAGAAGATGGACAAGCCCTCTGCTGAGGGTCGACGAGTACTTCGTCACGAGACCATCGACCGCCTGTTCCATTGGGTAATGGCCGCGAGCATACTGACTCTGATTGCGACAGGTGTCGCGCCGATTCTTGGTCTGCGTATCGCGTGGTTGAACATCCACTGGATCGCCGGACTCTTGCTCACTTTCGTAGTGGTGTTCCATATTATCCGCTCTCTGTTCTGGCAAGACTTCAAGTCTATGATTCTGGGCCCGAAGGACTTCGGTGAGCCTTTCGATTCTGCGAAGAAGCCGGGCAAATACACCTTCGAACAGAAGGGCATGCACTGGGCGGTTACCGTCGTCGTGCTTGCCGTTATCGTGACTGGCGTGTTGCTGTTCATGCAGATCGATACGCCTTTCTGGGATCGAACTAATAGCATGCCGGAAGATCAGCTTGGTCTTATGTTCTTGCTACACGGTCTTTCTACCTTGGCGCTGATTGCGCTTGCGGCAACGCATATCTATTTCGCCCTAAGGCCAGAAAAGTTGTTCTACACGCGTTCTATGGTATCTGGTTGGATTTCGGAAGATGAGATGGCGGCAAATCACGACACTAGTCTTTGGTCACCCAAAGAAGCCGACTAAAATCTCTGTATTGCAACTAGGTACAGATCCGAGAAACGACTTAAGAGTATAACGCTGTGATTGAACAAGATATTGAGGCCATTGAATCTGGCTATGAGTTCCTATTGGCATTTGCCGCGCAGGGACGACCTGCACAGAGCGAGGCTGGGCCTGGCCCACACGCAAGACCCACCATCGAAGGCATAGCGGCGGCGATGAGTAACATCGCCACCGCCTTTGCAGACAGCAAGGACGACTTCGAACAGGTAGTGGCGAACGACTGCCGCAACGCCGGCGCTGCGATCGGTTTTATCCTTAAACAGGAGAAGATCGGATCGGAGATCGTGGACAACCTGAACGCCTCCATACATCTTCGTGCAGTCCTGACGGACTTGTTCCTCTATAGCGAGGCACTGAAGCCGCTGGATACAAGTGCGGCCCCGGCAGCAAGCGGCGCCGGCGGTGTTGAGACCTACGACGCCACGCAGAAGTAAGGCCGGGCAGCAAGCCTGGAAACAGCAGGGGCCAAGATAGGCCTTGGGCTGAGATCACGCAGAAACGGAATCGGACTCGCTCTTGTTCCGTTTTTTGTTTTCTACGTTTCGATTTTCGCAGCGAGATTTTTTAGGAAGCTTAAAATCAATGATCGATTGGCCGCCACGCATAAATCTTGCGCAACTACCCACGCCCCTGAGCAAGTTGGAACGGTTCTCCGAACGCTTTGCGAACACCAACATCTGGATTAAGCGCGACGAACTCACCGGCACCGAAGTCTCGGGCAACAAGATCCGCAAGCTCGAATTCTCCATTGCCGAGGCGCAGCAGCAATCCTGTGACACTCTCATCACCTGTGGAGGTATCCAATCCAACCACTGTCGCGCCACCGCGATACTCGGCGCGCGGCTTGGCCTGAAAGTACACCTGATACTGCGCGGCGAGAAGCCTGAGATGCCAGAGGGGAACCTGCTGATGGACTATCTCAGCGGCGCCGAGATCAGCTTCCTGAGCCAGCGCGACTGGCGTGGCCACGAGGATCTGGCACGGAAGCTACAGGCCAGCTATGCGGCCGAGGAACGTAAGGCGCTCTTCATCCCAGTCGGTGCCAGCGACGAGGTTGGCCTGTGGGGCTATATCAAGGCGGCCGAGGAGCTGCAGCAAGACTTTCGGGCTCTGCAGATGGAACCAGATTTCATCGTCACGGCAACAGGCTCCGGTGGCACTCAGGCGGGGCTGATCGTGGGTACGCAGATTTTGAATATGAAGAGTCAGGTACTCGCCTTCAATGTGAGCGACGATGCCGCCTACTTCGATGCGAAGATCAGGAGCGATGTGACACTCTGGAAGCAACGATACAATCAGGCCTTCGACGAGCAGCAGATGCAGATCAACACGGTCGAGGGCTATCTCGGAGCCGGCTACGGCATTGCAGGGCCCGAAATATTCGAGACTATCGCGGATCTTGCCCGCTGCGAGGGCATATTTCTGGACCCAGTCTATACAGGAAAAGCCTTTCATGGCATGGTAGCCGAGCTGCAAAAAGGTGATGCAGGCGCCTTATCGGGCGCGCGCGATGTCGTATTTATTCACACGGGCGGCTTGTTTGGCGTATTTCCCCAGCAGCAGAATTTTCGTTTCGACCAGGCGCCAGCCTAGGCGGAACGTCACCGGCTTTTGAGAACCGAATCAGTAAGGAATTAGGGAATTAGCAATGACCAAGCTTTCGCTAACGCAGTTTTCCAAGACGCTTATCGTCACCACGTTATTAGCTCCATTCTACGCCGTGGCACAGGATGGCACGGGTACTCCTGACGGCGTCGCCGCCGCGAGCTACGAAGCCCCGGCGCCCGCAAATGCCGCCATGGAAGCAAACAATGAAGACCAGCTGCTTTCCAATACCCGCCTCCTAGTCGAGGGCAGCCTCCGCTCAGGCGAGGGCTATTTCAGCGCGGATGGCGCACGGTTCATCTATCAGAGCGAGACGGCGGGCGACAACCCCTTCTACCAGATCTACGTGATGGACCTAGCCGATGGCAGTTCCCACAAGGTCTCTCCGGGTATCGGGCTCACAACTTGTTCGTGGATTCACCCCACAGAAGACCTCGTGATGTTTTCCTCCACCCACGAGGACCCGGACGCGCGCGCGAAGCAGGCCGAAGAGATCGCGATTCGCGAGAGCGGCGTGTCGCGCCCCTATGGCTGGGATTATGACCGTCACTACGAGATCTATCAGGCCGACAGCCTCGGCAATAATCTGGTAAACCTCACCAACTCCGACGGCTACGATGCCGAGGGCTCCTATTCTGCGGACGGTAGCCAGATTCTCTTCGCCTCCAACCGAGAAGCCTATCAGCGCAGCCTGAGTCAGGCCGAGCAGAAGCTCTTCGAAGACGACGCCTCCTATTTCATGGATCTGTACATGATGGACGCCGATGGCTCCAACGTGCGTCAGCTAACCCATTCGCCAGGCTACGACGGCGGGCCATTCTTCAGCCCGGACAATGAGAGAGTCGTGTGGCGGCGCTTCAATCCCGACGGCAATAGCGCCGAGATCTGGACCATGAACGTCGATGGCAGCGGCCAGCGTCAGCTCACCGCCGATGCCATGGTGTCTTGGGGCCCCTACTACCATCCGAGCGGTGACTACATCATCTACTCGAGCAATATCCTCGGCAATGCGAACTTTGAGCTATTCATGATCGACCCGTTAGGTAGCATAGCCCCGGTGCGCGTGACCAATACAGCCGGCACGGATATCCTCCCGGTATTCTCCCCGGATGGAAACCGTCTGGCCTGGAGCACAACGCGTACGGCAGACGGTACCTCGCAGATTCATATGGCCGATTGGAACCACCAGAAGGCGTTGGAGTTGCTGGGGTTGTAACCGCAGTCGCTCCGCTATTTATTTCGAGAGACTCATGGCATTCAAGAATCCACTCAGACTAGCGATGCGAACGGCAACTGGCCTTGCGAGTCTTACTGCGGTTTGTACCCTGCTGATCGCCTCCGCGCTAGCGCAGGACGAGTCTCTAGCCCCGAGTGAGCCGCAACCGGTCCATCACAGCCTGCGTGTCATCCTCGATCCGCAGAATCAGACCATCTCCGTCGAAGACACCGTCAGCCTGCCCGAATCCATGCTCGGCCTGCCGCTGACCTTCTCGCTCAACAGCAACCTCGGCATCAGCAACAACTCCCGGCGCCTGCAGGCGCTAACGTCGGACCCGGCGGCGGCCGAGCCCGGCATCAATAACACCGGCGGCCTCGCGGCAGCTACGACTACCTATAGCATAGGTCCCCCGCGCCGAAACTCGAATCAGCTCCTGCTTATATATAGCGGTACGGTATTCGACCCCGCCGAGCAACAGGGTGCGGAGTACGCACAGAGCTTCGCCGAGAGCTCGGGCATCATCGACGAGCAGGGCGTCTACCTGAACAAGGGCAGCGCCTGGGTTCCAGATTTCGGTGGCGACCTCATTACCTTCGATCTACGTGTTGAGTTCGCCGACGCGGCAGCTGGGTGGACGGCTGTGAGTCAGGGCGATCGCCTGGAGCAGAACGGCTGGCAGAGCGAGATACCGATGGAAGAGGTGTATCTAATCGCCGCCGACTTTAGCGAGTATTCGCAGCAGGCTGGCGACGTTGAAGTGCTCGCCTATCTGCGAAGTCCAGACTCGAATCTGGCCGCAAAATACATGGACGCGACCGATAGATATCTCGCCCTCTATGAGCCGCTGTTAGGGGACTATCCCTATAGCAAGTTTGCGCTGATCGAGAACTTCTGGGAGACCGGCTACGGCATGCCGTCCTTCACACTGCTCGGCGAGCAGGTGATACGTTTCCCCTTCATCCTGGAATCGTCCTACCCCCATGAGATTCTGCACAACTGGTGGGGCAATGGCGTCTATCCGGTCTACGAGACGGGAAACTGGAGCGAGGGACTCACGGCCTATCTTGCCGATCATCTGTTTCAGGAGATGGATGGCCTGGGGCATGTGTACCGCAAGGAGATGCTGGCTCGCTACAAGAACTACGTCGCCGAGGGTGCCGATTTCCCACTGTCGCAGTTCACCTCACGCAACTCGGCGGCTTCTCAGGCGGTCGGCTATGGCAAGACGCTAATGCTCTGGCATATGCTCAGGGTAGAACTGGGCGACGAGTTATTCCTCGACGGCCTGCGTCAATTCTATGAGCAGTACAAATTCAGAAGGGCAACGTTCGACGACATCGCGCAGCATTTCTCGACCTTGAGTGGCACCGACCTTAGCCCCTTCTTCAGCCAGTGGGTTGACCGCACCGGCGCGCCGGAGCTGACTATCTCCGTCGAAGAGGTAGTTGGCAATCGTGCGCGCATCATGATCGCGCAGATACAGCCAGAAGAGCCCTATGCACTAACCGTGCCAGTTGCACTCTATTATGCAGGCAGCGATCAGCCTCAGATTTACGACGTCGATGTCAGCCAGCGACTCGAAGGTGTCATGGCCGATAACTTCGATCAGCTGCAGGCGGTATTGGTAGACCCCTATTTCGATGTCTTCCGAACCCTGGACCGTGAAGAGACACCGCCAACGATCGGCGAATTGTTTGGCGCGCAGCGAATCAGCTTCGTGCTGCCGCAAATAAATCGACAACACTACAGACAGATGGCGGAATCATTCGCGGCTGGCGTAGAGGCTGAGTTCCTCAACGCCGAAGACCTGAGCGAGCTGCCGCAGGATAGCTCGCTGTGGGTACTCGGGCGCGGCAACCCCTTCGCGCAATCGGTAGTCGATGCAGGAAGCCTGTATGGTGCGGAGCTTACGCCCGCGGGCATACGCATGGCAGCAGACGAGGTGGAATATACAGACCGCAGCAGCGTGCTGGTGGCAAGGCATCCGGCGAACCCAGAACTCGCCGTCGGTCTTATCGATGTCGATCAGATGATCGCGATGCCCGGCATGATTGAGAAGCTGCCGCACTACGGCAAGTATTCCTATCTTAGCTTCTTTGGTGATGAGCCCACGAACGATGTGAAAGGCATCTGGGCTAGCCCCGATTCTCCGATGCAGTGGCTGAAGCCGGATACTCAGGCCGCTATCGATTTCGAGAACCTCCCGCCCATCGAGCCACTTGCGGTACTGCCATCGAAATACCTACCAGACCAACTGCGTGCCCACAGTCAGCGCTTGAGCTCCGTCGAGTTTCAGGGTCGCGGGCTGGGCACTAACGGCATAGAGCGAGCTGCCCAGTACATCGCAGAGCAGTTCCGTGCAGCAGGGTTGCAGACACTAGGCGGCAGCTATAGGCAGGAGTGGTATCAGGATGTCGCCGGCATTGGCAATGTAAGAATGGTGAATGTCATGGGCATGCTGCCCGGTGCGAACCGAGAGCTCAGCGGCCAACCCGTAATCATCGGCGCGCACTACGACCACCTTGGTGTCGATGAGCAAACCGGTCGCCACTACCCGGGTGCCGACGACAACGCGGCGGGCATCGCGGCAATGATCGAGTTAGCGAGCCAGCTAGCGCGAGCGTTTACGCCGCAGCGACCTATCCTTTTTGTCGCGTTCACCGGCGAAGAGTCCGGGCTACTCGGCTCCCAGCATTTCGTGGCGAACCCACCTGCCGGCTTCGCAGCCGAAGATCTCTACGCCATGATCAATCTCGATGCGGTAGGAAGGCTTGAGGGGCGCGACCTGCAGGTGTTTGCGACCGACAGCGCCTATGAGTGGCCCTTCATGGCACAGGGTATAGGCTTTACCATCGGTGTGAATTCCACGTTCCCCGCCAATACCATCGCCAGCAGCGACCATGTCAGCTTCCTGAATGCCGGCATTCCGGCGATTCATCTATTCGCCGGCGCGCACGCCGATTACCATCAAGTGAGCGATAGCGTAGACAGGCTAGATATGGACGGCTTGTCCGATGTGGCGCTGTGGCTGGAAGAGGCGACCGTCTACCTTGCCGGCAACACCGAGCCGCTGCGTGTAACGCTCGATGGTGCGCCTGTGCGAGTGGGTTCCAGTGCCGGCGGAGGCAGTGGTGAGCGGGCGGCGAGCCTGGGTACCGTGCCTGATTTCGCCTATGCCGGCGACGGGGTGCGCATGAGTGCAGTGACGCCTGGCAGTGCCGCCGAGGCGGCCGGACTGCAGGCGGGAGATGTGCTCTTGAGCTACGACGGGCAGCCTACCGCCGACCTGCAGGGCTATTCCAATCTCCTGCGGCGGTCGGCCCCAGGGGACACGGTGCAGTTGGAGATTCGCCGCGACGGACAAGTTCTTGGCGTCGAGGCTGTCCTCACAGCCCGTTAGTTTTCGTAGAACTAGCGCAGGGCGCTGAACAGGAAGGCAGCCACTAGACAGAGCAGGGATACCGTGATCAGGTGGCGGCTGATGCCCGGTTTCCGCTCAGCCCATTTATAGGTCTCCTCCTCTACAAACAGACAGTTCTGAGACTTCTTAAACAACTTCACCGCTTACTCCTCCAATCGTCAATTCATCTGAGCCTCTATTAAAACGCAGCAATCGGGCAGCCTCTGGGCCGAATCGAGGCGAATAGTTGTTCAATTCTGATGAAATCGGGCAAATACGCGCGAAGAGGGAATGGGACCGCCTATGAGCCACGTCAAAGCGCGAACAAGAATTGTAACTATTTGTATCTAATTGGAATTTTAGAAAATGACTTGGGATATAGTTATCCCACAAGAGCGCTGCCAGACTGAGGAAATCAGGCCATAGCAGTAGAACGCCACCCCCAGAGTACGACTATGACAAAGTTTTCCTTAAGCGCCTGCGGTTTCATTTTCTCTACACTATTTTCACTACCCCTGATGGCCCAACAGCCCATCCCTCAGATGACCCGGGTGGATGAGAGTGTCGCCAATATCACGCTGGATGGCTTCGTGGACGAGGCGGTCTGGGAAGATCTACCGGTAATCGATGGCATGAGAGTCATCAATCCGGATACGCTGGCTGAGACTCCTTTTGAGACCCATGTGCGCATGTTCTATACCGAGCAGGGCATGTATATCTCGGCGATTAACTACCAACCTCCCGGCACGCTAGTGGCGCGCATGACCTCCAGAGACACACAGCTCGATCGCGACGGTTTCGTGGTTGGCATCGATGCCTCAGGCGATGGTCTGTACGGTTATTTTCTACGTATCAATCTGGGCGATTCTCTGACGGACGCATCGCTACTGCCCGAACGTGTGATGAATATGCAGTGGGATGGTTCGTGGAATGCTCGAACGCAGCCTCTGGATAATGGTTGGAGCGTGGAGTACTACGTGCCATGGTCGATGATGCCATTGCCACAGGTGGAGGATGTTAGGCAGGTCGGCATCTACCTCGAGCGCCAGGTCGGCCACCTCAGCGGTGAGGCCTGGTCTAATCCCGCCTTGCCGCGAACGGTAAACCAGTACCTGTCGGCGTTTGAGAAATACGAGCTCAGAGATATCGAGCCGCGCACGCAGCTCACCTATTACCCCTTTGCCTCCACCGTGGTAGACAACATCAGAAACGAGACCGAGTTCAAGGTGGGCTCCGAGATTTTCTGGCGACCCACTACCAATACGCTGCTATCGGCAACGCTAAACCCTGATTTTGGAAACGTGGAATCCGACGACGTGGTGGTAAACCTGACTGCGTTCGAGGTGTTCTTCCCCGAGCGACGCTCATTCTTCCTAGAGGGACAGGATATCTTCAACACCTCGCCTCGCACCTCGGGCCGGGGTGGTCCGGGCGGGCCGATCTCTCTGCTGAATACGCGCCGAATCGGCGGTGCCGCGATCTACGATGTGCCAGATGACGTTGACGTCGTTCCGACAGACCTCAGCAGAAACACCGAACTCTTAGGCGCCGTCAAGCTCGCTGGGCAGAGTGGCAACTGGCGCTACGGCACCCTTCTCGCCTCGGAAGACGATAGCGAGATCAGGGGCACGCTGGCCGATGGTTCCAGGGTAAACCTGCAGGCCGAAGGACGCGACTTCTCCATAGCTAGATTGTTATACGAAGATACCGATGCCGGCGGCCGACGTGCCATTGGTTGGATGGGCACCGATGTCTCCCATTCCAGCATCGACGCTACCGTCAATTCCATCGATGCACACTACTTTTCTGCGGACAATCGCTGGGTTGTCGACGGGCAGGTCATGCACAGCGACGTGCAAGGAGTGACCGGCGCTGGTGGCTTCGTAGATGTGAATTTCAGGCCCGAACGTGGCGTGCAGCATACGCTTCGTTCAACCTATATCGATGACAAGCTGGACATTACCGATCTGGGTTTCCTTTCGCGTAACGATCAGGTGAACCTGGATTATAACTATTCGCTCACCGAGTCGGATATCGAAGGGCTGCGTCAGCGTAGCACCAGCGTATTCGTTACCAACCAATGGAACACGCGCGGGCGGCCCGTGCGCATGGGGTTATTCTTCAACCGGAATTACAACTATCTCAACAACAACAGCTTCGACTTTAGCTTGCGCTATTTTCCTAAACGCACCGACGACAGGCTGGGCCGCGGAACGGGCGATTTCCGTGTGCCGGAGAGATGGGGGCTGAATCTTGGCTATAGCACCAATCGTGCCGAGGCTATCTCCTACGACGTCAACCTGAATCTGGATACGGACGAACTGGGGCCAGCAAGAATCGAAGGCGGTGCGGGCATCGTGTGGCGCCCCAACGATAGGTTCTCTACCGATCTCAGCCTGAATTACACCGACCGCGAGGCGCTACTGGTTCACCGCGGTGACGGCAACTACACCAGCTTCGAAGCCCATCAGTGGGCACCAAGACTGGAGATGAACTATTTCATCACCGCCTTTCAGCAACTCAGATTCACCGCACAGTGGACTGCTATCAAGGCCTTCGAAGACCGCTTCTGGCAGGTTAATCCAAATAGAGTGGAGTTCCTGCGACCGGTAGCCAACCCAGACGATACGCCGGACGATTTTCTTATCAGCCGACTCACGTTTCAGGCACGCTATCGCTGGCAGATCGCGCCGCTGTCTGACCTGTTCGTCGTCTACACGCGGGGCAGCAACCTGCCATCGAATTCATTCGATACCTTCCAGACCCTGCTGGAGCGTTCTTGGAATGACCGCATCGTAGACACGGTGGCAATCAAGCTGCGCTATCGCCTGGGTTCCTAGTAACTGCTACTTACGACGCGGGCCTTACTCCCGGGTAGGGCCTCAGTTTGAATGGGCTCCAGGTTCGGTGCTAGGTCGAGGGAATGGGCTGTATTGGCCGTTCGACTCGGCCATCCCTGGCC
>Ga0055584_100000843_pt1 | contig 29464 bp, 16 predicted proteins | sample OSDHelmetaG_FD_58716 | JGI IMG/M metagenome (GOLD analysis project Ga0055584, IMG submission 58716) | Pelagic marine sediment microbial communities from the LTER site Helgoland, North Sea, for post-phytoplankton bloom and carbon turnover... | ecosystem: Environmental > Aquatic > Marine >... | reverse complement strand
TCCAGGTTGTGCGTAACGCGGTGTTTGCAGTGTAGATGTTTTAAAATGCCAGTTACCCAAGCCCCCTCGACCACCTTTCACTACTATTTTCTCCTCGCCATCATGGTTAATCTCAAATAATTGATCTCCCGTATCTGGGTCACGAACAATAGTTCCTAAAGGCACATCAAGAATCACATCATTACCATCTGCACCAGTACTTTTCTGTTTACTACCGTTGACTCCATGATCGGCCTTTACATGTTTGCGGTACTTTAAATTCAATAGCGTCCACAATTGCTTATTTCCTCTTAGAATTACATGCCCACCGCGACCCCCATCGCCACCATCAGGACCACCTTTTGGGACAAATTTCTCCCTTCTCATGTGGGCAGAACCAGAACCCCCATTACCCGATTTGCAGTTGATCTTTACGTAATCTACAAAATTTGATGAAGCCATTTATTAGTTCAATGGGTTAAGTTAAAAGTAACAAGGTTTAGTCTTGTAATTGCTTTATCGCAATACATAGACTATCAAAAATAGCATCAATGGAACCAACGCCTTCGATTTCGAAAAGTTTGTTTTGCGATTTATAAAACCCTGCTACAGGTGCTGTTTCCTTATTGTAATTCTTAATTCTGTTTTCAATAATGCCGATATCAGCATCATCTTTTCTTCCTGAAACTTCTGCTCGCGAAAGAAGTCTTTGCTTTAGTTCATCTTCCGAAACAACCAAAGACAACATCATGGTTACTCCGGTTCCTTTTCCCTGTAAAAAAACATCTAAAGCTTCTGCTTGAGCCGTTGTTCTTGGAAAACCATCGTAAACAACTCCTTTTGCCTTAGGATATTTACTTACTTCCGATTCTAATATTTTAATGGTGATCTCGTCTGGCACAAGATTACCAGCATCGGAGTAGCTTTTTGCCAACTTGGCTAAATCTGATTCAGGATTTAAGCCTCTGAATACATCTCCTGTCGAAATATGAACTAGCCCATATTTTTCAACTAATTTCTTCGATTGAGTCCCTTTTCCTGCTCCTGGAGGTCCAAATAATACAATGTTTAACATAGTTATCGATTTATGTAATTGCGTTTTTACTTATTAAACTACTATATAAATATCTTCTAGATTCCTTCCAAAGCCGTCATAATCGAGTCCATATCCTACTAAAAATTCATTACCAACCTCCATAGCAACGTAGTCTATTGGAGCATCTTTAGTATATGCTTTTGGCTTAAATAATAGAGTTGCAATTTTGATCTGAGAAGGACTTTGCCGACTTAATTGATCCAAAAGTGCTACTATGGTCTCACCAGTATCAACAATATCTTCAATAATAACCACCTCGCGATTGTTAATGTTATGATTTAAACCTATTAAAGATTTTACACTGCCTGTTGATTTAGTTCCTTCGTATGAAGCCACTTTAACAAATGCAATTTCGCAATTCACATTTACTTTTTTTAACAAGTCGGAAGCGAACATAAAAGCTCCATTAAGTACAACAACGAATACAGGATTTTTCGCCTTATAGTCATCATTAATTCTATCTGCTACTTTCGATACCTTCTCTTGAATAGAATCGCATAAAATGTGTTTTCTAAAACTTTTATCCTTAATCTGCACTTTATCCATTTCGAGCCCTTTCCGCGAATTTACTAATAACCAACCGACAAGGCAAAGTGTTTTACAAAAAGTCGAGAATTAAATTTGCTGAATGAATTTCTTGCGTTTACTTTTGCACCAAATAAAGAATATTATGAAGCCACTTGTTAGCATTATTATGGGAAGCACATCGGATTATCCGGTGATGGAAAAAACAGCTAAATTTTTAGATGAAATGGAAATTCCGTTTGAGATTAATGCGCTCTCTGCGCATCGCACACCTGAAAAGGTGGAGGCTTTTGCAAAAAGCGCTGCTGACAATGGAATCAAAGTAATAATTGCTGCTGCAGGAATGGCCGCTCATTTGCCAGGTGTTATCGCTGCAATGACACCCCTCCCTGTTATTGGTGTGCCAATTAAAGCTAGCTTAGATGGTCTTGATTCTTTGTTAGCAATCGTTCAAATGCCTCCAGGGATTCCGGTGGCAACAGTTGGAATTAATGGTTCTTTAAATGCGGGTATTCTTGCTGCACAGATAATTTCTGCAGGCGATGAAACTTTGTTTTCGAAAACAATTGCCTATAAAGAGAACTTAAAAACTAAAATTGTGAAAGCTAATGAAGAATTAGCTAAGCATGAATTTAAGTATAGAATAGTCTAAATATAGGCAGTATTAGAATAAAAACATTCTGATTTTATTACAGTAAGTTAGAATAACGAGAAGAACGAATTAAGTTATAGAGCTCTAAAATTCAATTCTATAACTAATATTTGGAAAAAAACTTGAGGAAGGAATCGTTACTTCTTGATCTAAAACAGAATCGTATTCACGATATATTGCGTTACCATTGGCAAAAATATTTTTAAGTTGCAACGACCAAAGCGCACTCCGTTTCTTTTTATTTGTTTTATAGGTAATTGTCAAATCTAGAAAAACGAGCGGATTGTCTCGGTCAGAGTATGCAACGGATTCGTTTAGCACAGTTTCCTGATTTAACCTCGATTCATCTATGTTGATGGGAGTATAGGGCTGCCCTCCGATAAGAGCTAAATTAGTATTCCAGCCTAGGTAATTATGTGCGCTCTTACCTACTTCGTATTCCTTACCTAGCAGAAATTTAATAGAATAACCTAAATCATATTCAGTACTTCTTACTATTTCATCACCAGCAGTATAAAATGATCGCACAAAACTCGAATTAATCATATAATATAATCCGTTTTCTTCAAAGCGTTCAATACCGAAATCAAGTCCATAGTTAGTGCCCGTTCCTTTATTTTCGAGCTCTCTAATATCATCCAATTCATTTAAGTTAATAGTAGAAAACGTACCCCCAACTTCAACTGGCACATCTTTTAGTGCTTGGTAGTAAGCCTCTAATGTTAGTCTATGATTCTTGAACAACTTCGATTTATAACTGCCTATAAAGTGATCTGCTGTAATCAATTTTAGGTCCTTGTTGGGATAAATTGTGCGCCCGTCAACTTCACTCATTTGATACAAGTATGTGGCGAAATGATCCGCTTGGCTATGCTTTCCGTAGGCAAACGAAATCCTATTTTTTTCATTAATTTGATATTGAACGCCGGCTCGGGGTTCAATCTTATAATCATTGTTCACAGTATGATAAAGGCCATGAATACCCAGGTTAACAACCCACTTTTCCGACAAAGTGAAATTGGAATTGGTAAAAGCCTTTAAAGTAATTGAACTACCCGAACCAAAAACTAAAGTATCTAACTGACTAGTTCGTTGGTTCTGTTTTATAGCCCTCCAATCGTGACTTGAATAATTTAGAGATGCTCCTGTTTTATTACTGTGGCTCTTCCCAAATTTATGCTTAAAAGATGTGGCAAAAGTAACTGGTAAGTACTTGTAATCGTTTATCTCTATTGTTTGTAAAGTGAGGTTGTTTTGCAAATAATCTTTGTTGTCAAACTGATTCACAACGCCAGCCAATAAAGTGACACTGTAGACCGACTTATTACCAACTAAAGTTTTGTAGTTAGTTCCTATCGTTGCCATTTTGCTTCCTAAGTTAAGCTGATTTCTATCTAAATCTTGCTCCCATTTAGCAGAATCACTAACTGCGATTCTTGCCCTATCGCTCAAGCCTGCCAAGCTAAACACTTTGAAGTTTCCTTTTTTAGAAACAGGGAAATTGAGATTAAAAGATAGATCTGAATACGTTGGCTGGGTTGGATACCCAATCAAACGAGCCAGCCCCACAACGGCATACCTGTAGTTTACTAAATAAGATGAGCCCTTATTTTTATTTATTGGCCCTTCGGTTGCTATATCGATTCCCAGCGTCCCAATTTTAACAGTCTGAGATCTCTCTTTAGTTGAACCTTCTCTAAAATTTACATCTAAAACTCCTGCAGTGGCGTTACCATATTCAGCTGGAAACGCGCCAGTAAAAAAATCGCTTTTGCCCATTACTTGCATACTAAAAACAGTAAACGTGCCACCCGAACTTCCTATTCGAGAAAAATGAGTAGGATTGGGGAGTTCAACACCTTCCATTTGGTATTTAAACCCTCTCGGCGAATTACCACGGATAGAAATAAAATTAGCTGAGAACCCAGCGTAAGAAGTTACACCTGGAAGTAACCCAGCAACACGAGCTGGATCATCGAGTGAGCCTGCCAGCTTTCCTGCATCATCTGCATCGATAGAATATGAACTCAATAAAGCCATTTTATTATTTGCCGTACCTCTATCTTTTTCAGGAAGTATTTCCAATTCTTTCATTTGTATGAAAGAAAAGGCGAGATTACCATTAATTACAGTCGGTTTACTTGCCGCAACCTCAATACTGGGTAGAGTGTATGGTATGTATGATAAATGCGAAAATGAAATTTCATATTGGCCTATTTCTAAATCGCTAAAAACGAATTTTCCTAAACTATCTGTTGTTGTTTGCGTAACAGATTGACTATGCTGAAATAGTGTAACATGAACATCTGCAACAGGTTTTTCAGTAAAGTTTTCAAGCACTTTACCATAAATATCTTGCTTTTGAGCAAAGCCAAAAAAGCTCCATAAAACAAAAATAAATATTGTCGTGTTACGCACTATGCAAAAGTGAATCTTGCTAAGTTTTAGTTTGTCACAAGATTGTCATAAAGGAAATGACATGAATTTATCCAATCCTTGTTTAAAATTTGTGTCAGGAATCAATTAAAATTGACCAAAAGTAACTGTTTACAAAAACATGTAAATTAATCTTCTTCATCGTTGTTTAACCTTAGTAAGGTTCAACTATTGCCAGGAAGCGTTACTAATCCTTCCTATTGTTCAAGTAGTTATCCCAACGGTCTAATACATTTTGAAAACCTTGCGGTAATTCCGAATCAAACTCTAATCGTTCATTTGTTATAGGGTGGTCAACTACAAGTGTTTTCGCATGAAGTGCTTGCCCTGGAATTTCTTTAAATGTGTTGTGAACGAACTGTTTATATTTAGTAAAAGTTGTTCCTTTCAAAATTTTATCCCCACCGTATGATTCGTCATTAAAAAGTGGGTGGCCAATAAATTTAAAATGTGCCCTAATTTGATGTGTTCTGCCCGTTTCTAGTTTGCACTCTACTAGTGTTACGTAGCCATACCGTTTTATAACTTTAAAATTTGTAGCCGCCTCTTTACCAAAATCCCCTTCTGGAAAAACTTGCATCACCTTCCGATTTTTCAAACTTCTACCTATATGCCCTTCAATTCTGCCATCATTTACCTCAATATCACCCCAAACCAATGCCCAATATCTTCTATCCGATGTTCTGCTAGAGAATTGTTTTGATAAATGCGTAATTGATTCCTCCGTTTTAGCAACAACCATAATACCAGTTGTCAGCTTATCTAAGCGATGCACAATACCTGGTCGGTCATTAAAACTACCCCGCTGCGGTAGATTCTTAAAGTGAAACATTAATGCATTTACCAATGTACCGGTGTAGTTACCGTGCCCAGGATGTACCACCATACCGGCTTCTTTATTCACGATGAGCATTTGGTCATCCTCGAAGACAACATCAATTGGAATGTCCTCTGCATTAATTTCGATAACACGCTTTGGAGGCATCTTTAATTCAATTTCATCATCAGGTCTAACCTTATAATTTGCCTTAACAACCTCTCCATTTACAGAAACAAAACCATCTTTAATTCCGGCCTGAATTTTGCTTCTGGTAGTATTTGGAATACGATCAATCAAAAATTTATCAAGGCGCAATAATTTCTGATTTGGATCTCCTTTTAGGTTGATTATCTCAAGCTCTTGACCTACTTCGTCAAAATCGTCCAATTCTTCACTCATTATCTAGCAATAATCAATTTGAAGTCTTCTGTACCTTTATCGTCTATTGTTAATCGTAAGAAATAAATCCCTCTCTCAAATCGCGAAACATCGATAGTGGATTCGTAACTTAAATTATTCTCAGTATAAACAATTTGCCCGGCAACACTTAGCAACTGAACAGTAGCGTTTTCGGCACCTCGAATAGTTACAGAATAACTAGCAGGGTTAGGATAAATATTCACCATTGACGATTCATTTTCTTCTTCAATAGATGTAGAATATATCCGATCTAAATCCACTTTACCAAAATCTGGGCGCATCATTAAACTTCCCGCAAACGTAGTCGGCTCCCAGTTGCCATCTACATTATAAAATAAATTGGATTGAGACTCCAAATTCATATCAAACCCTACGTATAGTTTATCATTCAAGCTTTGCTCATACCCTATAAAGAATCTACCGGCAGGAACAATCGTTTCTCTATCAATGTAAAAACGCATAAACCGCACTGGCAAAGTATCTCCCACATATATTGTATCCCTGGGATAACCAACATAAAGTGTATCATTCGGTTTACCGTTAGCTTCATCCCAAATCATAACTTTAATTGTATTGTCTGATAAGGCAAACATTTCCGGAAAATGAATGAGTATAGATTGAATAGTATCTAGTTCTTCTAATTCAAAGCCATAAGCCAATTGAGAACCTGCTCCTATTATTGTGTAGGCTCTTTCAGGCGAACCATCATCATAAGAGTAATATGAACTGAAAATTTGTTTATGACGAATGGTATCGTTATCAAAATTTTGCTCTTGCCCAGATATGGTATTTGAGTGAGTTGCATAAACTATTTCAAATTCTCTATTATTATCATTATCACTTGGAAAAGTAAAACTATAAGGACTCGAATTAACCGCAAAGTTTACCGCTTTAGTCGTTTGGGGGGTAAAATTTGGAAAAAATCCCAAGGATACTGTTGAGCTAAATATCTCAGCACCATCTTTTAAGTCAATAACTTGATACGTGTTTTCTCCTGATAAATCTAATGCACTTCGATTTGTAACTTCAAAATCAAATGAGGCTTTTGTATAAGCAGCAGGGGCAAGTAAATATTGCTGCCACGGCATAGAACTATATATATTTAGTAAGCCGAGATCTATACTCTTAAAACCCAAATCTGAACTGATTTCTGCACCCATAGTTCTGTTGTCATTCAAATAGACATAATCAATATTCCATTGATCTAGACTCCCAGATAAGGTCCCATAATTCTTAAATCTAAATTTAAATCCCTTTGCCAGCCTATCTCCAGATAATCCCAATGACACAAATTGAAACTCAGGAACTGTTCCATTCGCGATCGCTGTAGAATCAGAAATACCTGTCCAGCCATGAACCCACCTTGCGGAATCTGGGATATAAAATTCTAATACAAGAGAATCTTCTTCTTCGGGTTGATTGCCCAATCCTTGCTGCTGATAATAAAAACTAAGTATAACGTCCGTTTTACCTTCCAAATTAATGGGTTTCGAAGTAAGATAGTCCCCTATCCCATAACTATCATCTTGTGTCATATCATACGCATGGCCCAATGAGTCAATTCCATCAAATGTTGCCACACCTATTGTTGGCGCACCAATATGAAATGTATTATTAATAAATACATGGTTATCCGTCCAAAGGGCTGTACTATCGTAAGCTACATAAACTGGTTCAATTATATTAACAAAAACAGTGTCTTGAATCAATTGCACCGTATCAATAATGACTCCATTTGAAAAATAATAATTATTGTTGTCCCAATAAGTACCTATTATCCAAGAGTTGGTGCTATCTGCATTGAATTCCTCAATGGTCAATACCTCGTTCGGCAACGTATCTATAGAACCAGTTATAACACTATAATAAAAAGAGTAGGTCGTATCAAAGCTTAACAAGATCGTATCGAAAATTTCTCCATTTAATCTATACTTTGCATAGGTTGTGTCTAGAAAGCTTAATTTGCCAGTATTTCCATATCTATGCAACTTAACAGAAGAAAAGTCATCTAAAAAAGGAAGCTCTAGTGTATCTATAAGATAGGTAATATCTATTCCTTCATATCTTTTTTGAAGTGGCTTTACTTCTTTTTGAGTACTCGAATTAGTTCTCAAGTAATGCAACTCCTCTTGTCCAAAAACAGGCAAACATAAAATAACGAGTATAACTAAACTTGTATACCTCAACTATTTGGTAATTGTATCCGTTGCTAATGAATCATTAACTATAATAATCGACAACCATTTAGTAGAGTCTGCTGTTCTCCAAACATCGATACTTCCTCCTAAATTTATTGCTGCAGTAGAAGAATATTCCGGAAATTGCCGAATAATTCTAGCGTTTGTGGAATCCTCAGCTGTAGCGCATAAATCACATTCATTTACTCCAAAAGCAAGACTTTTCTCTCTCATCAGCAACTTGGCAACTTCCTCTGTTAACCCTAATAAAGGGGGAATGGGAACCATGACATCAGACTCTCCAATACCAACAACAATATCTACTTTAGTATTTTTAGGCACCTTTATTTTTCCAATTACTTCTTTACCTTTAATCTCCAAACGAATGACACAGTCGGTACAGGTACTTGGCTCAGGAATAACATCGCCAATCCTTAAACCTTTTGATTCTATAATTCCGTATGCAATTCGAGAGGTAACATCTTTTAATTCCGGTAGTTCAATTAATGGAGGTAATATTCTAGATACAGTTAAATAAATTTTTCGATCTTTTTTTACCTGAGAATCAGGTTTTGGATTTTGTTCTATTACAGTTCCTTTTGGTACGTTTGGCTTATAAACGGAGTCGATGATTTTATAACCTAAATTGTATCCTGAAGCAAATACTTCTATTTCAGCTAGCTTTTTTCCACTAAAGTCAGGAACGGTAATCGACTCACCATGAAGCGTATAAGAATCTAAATACTTAAAAACACCCCATAAACCGCTACCTGTAATTAACCCTGCGATGATTAAGTGACCAATAAACCTTTTACTAAATAAAAACTTGATAAAATCAATCATGTTTGACCTTTGTAATCCCTAATAACGCAAAGTAAATAGAAAAATTATGTATCGATTACAATTAACGACAAAATGTTGATTAATTGGTCTGGGCATTATCAATACCCTCCCCTTGATATAAGTATCTTTACAGATTAGATAAAACCTCACATGAAAAAAAACATTGCAGTGGTAACAGGAGGGTTTTCAGGCGAAGCCGAAATTTCACTAAAAAGTGCTGAAACCGTATTGAAGCATATTGATAAAAACAAATACGAACCCTATAAAGCAATAATCCTTAAAGACAGATGGTATGTAGAACACAAAGCTACTGAATATGCAATTGACAAGAACGATTTTTCTATTCAGCAAAATGGTAAAAAAATCTCGTTCGACGGAGTATTTATTATTCTCCATGGCACTCCAGGTGAAGATGGAAAAATACAAGGCTATTTCGATATGATTGATATGCCCTATAGCAGTTGTGGGGCAACCTCCTCTTCATTGACTTTTAACAAGGCTATTTGCAATCGCTTACTAAGTACTTATGATATTAATGTCGCAAAATCAATTTTATCTTATCGGGATAACCCTGTTGATACGGAAACGATTCTTGACAAAATTGGCACACCTTGTTTTGTTAAACCTAATAATGGCGGATCTAGTATTGGTATTTCAAAAGTAAATACACCAGAGCATTTATCAGGCGCTATTCAAAAAGCTTTTAACGAAGATTCAGAAATAATTATAGAAACATTTATAGAAGGAACAGAAATTACTTGCGGTGTTCTCTCCAAAAACAATAAACCAAAAGCTTTAGCGATTACTGAAATAGTTTGCGAAAATGAGTTCTTCGATTTTGAAGCGAAATACAACGACCACAAAACACAGGAAATTACTCCTGCAAGAATTGATAACAAAACCTACCAAAAATGTCTTAAGCTTTCCGAATTTATATACGAAACACTAAAGTGCAAAGGCATGATTCGTATCGATTACATGGTTTCTGACAAAAAATTATTTGTTATTGAAGTGAATACAATTCCAGGCTTAACAGCAGCCAGTCTATTACCGCAGCAGGCAGAACAAGCAGGAATATCAATAAAGGAGATGTTCTCGCATGCAATTGAAACGATGTTTTAGAACCTAATCTTTAACAAGGTTAATATACCTAATATTCATACTTTTGCCCCCTTAAGATAAGAAGGCGCACATGAAGATTTCATACAACTGGCTGAAGGAATATTTACCCATCGATTTAGAACCGAAAAAAGTTTCGCAATTATTGACCGATTCTGGCCTAGAGGTAGAAGGTGAAGAAATGTTTCAATCCGTTAAAGGAGGATTAGAAGGTCTTATAATTGGAGAAGTTCTTACTAAAGAAAAACATCCAGATGCTGATCGTTTAAATCTTACAACAGTAGACATTGGCTCTGGTATACCTGCAAATATTGTATGTGGGGCACCAAATGTAGATGTTGGTCAGAAAGTGGTTGTGGCTCCCGTTGGAGCCACCATCCATCCCATTGAAGGTGATGGTTTTAAAATGAAAAAAGCCAAAATCAGAGGTCAGCTATCCGAAGGGATGATTTGTGGAGAAGATGAGATCGGTCTTGGTGTTGGCCATGACGGGATAATGGTTTTAGACAATTCTGCAATTGCTGGAACTAAAGCCAGCAAATATTTCGCAGTTGAAACTGATACAATTTTTGAAATTGGATTAACTCCCAATCGCGCAGATGGGATGTCTCATTATGGTGTCGCAAGAGATTTACGCGCTGTATTGGTGAATTTAGGCGAAAAACCGATATTGAAAGCTCCAGCGACTAATTCTTTCCAAAAAGATAATGATAAATTGTCTATCGATATTGAAATCAAGAATCAAGAAGCTTGCCCCCGTTATGCAGGAGTAACAATAACAGGTATTGCTGTTAATGAGTCACCAAAGTGGTTGCAAAACAGGTTAAATTCTATAGGATTAAAACCTATAAACAACATTGTAGATGTTACCAATTTTGTATTACACGAATTAGGGCAACCACTTCACGCTTTTGATGCAGACAAAATAACAAGTAAGAAAGTGGTGGTTCAAACGTTGGCTAATAAAACTAAGTTCACAACACTAGACAACCAAGAAAAAGAACTACACGAAAATGACTTAATGATTTGCAACAGTGATGAGCCGATGTGTATCGCGGGTGTTTTTGGAGGGCTTGCATCTGGAGTTTCCAATTCAACAACAAATATCTTTTTAGAAAGCGCTTATTTCAATCCCGTATCTGTGCGTAAAACAGCCAAACGTCATGGATTAAATACCGATGCATCTTTTCGGTTCGAAAGAGGTATTGATCCGAATATTACAGTTGAAGCTCTGCAACGAGCTGCTCTGCTCATTAAAAAAATTGCAGGTGGAACAATTAGTTCAGATGTAACTGATACTTATCCAAGTGTTATAGAAAATTTTAAATTCGAATTTTCAATATTGAACTGCAACAGGTTAATCGGAAAAAAGATTGGTTCTGATAAAATTAAATCAATATTAACTTCTTTAGATATTGAAATTACAGACGAGTCGGACGACACATTATGGCTATCTGTTCCGCCATACCGAGTTGACGTTCAGCGTGAAGTTGACGCTATTGAAGAAGTTCTCCGAATTTATGGTTACAACAATATTGAAATGCCCAAAAATGTAACCTCATCATTGAGCTATGCTCCCGATCCTGATTTGGAGAAAGTGCACAACACAGTTTCAAACCTACTGGCCAACAATGGCTATAACGAGATAATGAATAACTCCTTAACTAAAGGTGATTGGCACGAAAACGACAATAAAGTAGTTATGTTAAATCCTTTGAGTTCGGAGCTTGATGTAATGCGACAAACACTACTTTTCGGAGGATTAGAGAATGTTATTAGAAATATCAACCATAAAAGAGCCGATTTAAAACTATTTGAATTCGGAAATATATATTTCAAAAACGAAGATAAATACGACCAAGAAAAAAACTTAGTTTTATTTGTCACTGGAAAAAATGCGTCAGAAAGCTGGAACTCTGGAAAAGAAAATTCTAGTCTCTTTTCTATCAAACAAGCTGTTGATGGCATATTGGAGAAATTAGGAATTGATAAACCAGGAATAGTTTCTAAAGAAACTGAGAATACTCAATTTCATTATGGCCTCTCCTATTCCATCATAAATAAAACTGTAGTAGACTTCGGTTCCATAAAACCTGAAATTCTTGGCAAGTTGAATATTGATCAAGAAGTGTATTATGCTTGCTTTAATTGGGACAATGTAGTTTCTTTATTAAAAATGAACAAGGTAGTGTACAAACCACTCGCCAGATTCCCATCTGTTCGCAGAGACCTTTCTTTATTGCTAAACAAAGAAGTTCAATTCAATCAACTTGCAACTATTGCAAAAAAATCTGAAAGAAAACTACTTAAGAATGTTGGGTTATTTGATGTTTATCAAGGCAAAAAATTAGATGCTAACAAAAAGTCTTACGCTTTAAATTTCACATTGCAAGACGAGCATAAAACATTGAGTGACAAGGAAATTGATAAAGTGATGAATAAAATTCAGCAAGCTTTCGAAAAGGAAGTTGGAGCGCAACTGAGATAAATGACTAAAATTCCTAATCTAAAACTAAGTGGTTTAGAACCATTGGAAGTAACTGAGCTAACTAATTTTATTAATGTTGGCGAGAGAACCAATGTAACTGGCTCTAGAAAATTCTTACGCCTCATAAAAGAAGACAACTACGAAGAAGCATTATCAGTTGCTGTTAACCAAGTTCGCGGTGGTGCTCAAGTGCTTGATGTAAACATGGACGAAGGAATGTTAGATGGGAAAGAAGCTATGGTTCGCTTCTTAAATCTAATTGCTTCGGAACCAGAAATTTGCAGAATTCCGATTATGATTGACTCATCTAAATGGGAAATCATAGAAGCGGGTTTGCAATGCGCTCAAGGAAAATGTATCGTTAACTCAATAAGCCTTAAAGGTGGTGAAGAAGAGTACATCCGTCAAGCTAAACTAATAAAACGATACGGAGCGGCTACAATTGTAATGGCATTCGATGAGGATGGACAAGCAGATAGTTACGAACGAAGAATCGAAATTTGTAAACGTTCTTATGATGTCTTGGTTGACAAAGTCGGATTCCCTCCCCAAGACATTATTTTCGACCCAAATATATTCCCTGTAGCCACCGGAATAGATGAGCACAACAACAATGCGCTCGATTTCTTTAATGCTACCAAATGGATTAAAGAAAATCTACCAGGAGCTAAAATAAGCGGTGGCGTTAGCAACGTTTCTTTCTCTTTCAGGGGTAATAACACGGTTCGCGAGGCAATGCATTCGGCTTTTCTTTATCACGCAATTGGGAACGGGATGACCATGGGAATAGTGAATCCAGCTATGCTTGAAGTATATGATAGTATTCCAAAAGATTTGCTCGAACGTGTTGAAGATGTTCTTTTAAACAGAAGAGAAGATTCTACAGAACGTTTGTTAGAATTTGCAGAAACAGTTAAAGGAGATAAAAAAGTAGAAGTAGTTGATGAAGATTGGAGAAAAGAATCGGTTGAAAAACGATTAGAACATGCTTTAGTTAAAGGGCTTGTAGACTTCATTGTAGAAGATACTGAAGAAGCTAGGCTTAACCACGACCGCCCAATTGAAGTAATTGAAGGGCCTTTAATGGCAGGAATGAACGTTGTTGGCGATTTGTTTGGAGCCGGGAAAATGTTCTTACCTCAAGTAGTAAAAAGTGCCAGGGTAATGAAAAAAGCCGTTGCACATTTACAGCCTTTTATAGAAGCTGAGAAAGATGGAAAAGTTGAGTCGGCTGGGAAAGTTTTAATGGCCACCGTTAAAGGTGATGTTCATGATATTGGCAAAAACATTGTCGCTGTTGTGCTAGGGTGCAATAACTACGAAGTTATAGATATTGGTGTAATGGTTCCCGCCGAACGAATACTTGAAGTTGCCAAAGAAGAGAACGTAGATATTATTGGACTGAGCGGATTAATTACACCCTCACTAGATGAAATGGAACATGTTGCGCGGGAGATGAATATTGCTGGATTTAACATCCCATTGATGATTGGAGGAGCTACCACTTCTAGAGTGCACACTGCTGTGAAAATTGAAAAATATTATGAAAAAGCACAAACCGTTCATGTTCTTGACGCATCAAGAGCCGTTACTGTAGTGGAGAGTTTATTAGGTTCAAAAAAAGAAAAATATGTTGCAGATATTAAAGCTGAGTATGCTAATCTTAGAGAGGTTCATACTAAAAAGCAGTTGTCTAAAGAGCTCGTTACTATTGAGGATGCAAGGTCAAATCATTTTCCAATAGATTTTAAACAAGGTGACATAACCAAGCCAAATTTCACCGGGGTTAAAGCTTTCAACTCATATTCTTTGAAAGAGATTGAGGCCTATATCGATTGGATGCCTTTTTTTCAAACATGGGAACTAGCCGGCCGTTATCCAAATATCCTAAAAGATGAAATAGTTGGCGAAGAAGCCACTCGGTTATTTGCAGACGCAAAAAAATTGTTACAAACTATAGTCGAAGAAAATTGGCTCACAGCTCATGGAGTAATTGGGATTTGGCCTGCGAATACCTCGGGCGATGATATAGAAATCTATACCGATGATTCTCGAAAAGAAGTGTTAGATGTAGTTCATATGCTTCGCCAACAAACTAAAAAAGCAAAGGGAGGATATAATATGGCGTTATCCGATTTTATAGCCCCTAAAAAAACTGGAATTGCTGATTACTTTGGAGGTTTTGCAGTAACAACAGGCATTGGAATTGACGAGCATGTAGCCCGTTTCGAAGCTGACCATGACGATTATAACTCTATTATGCTTAAAGCTTTAGCAGATAGATTAGCCGAAGCTTTTGCAGAATTGATGCATGAGAAGGTAAGAAAAGAGCTCTGGGGATATGAAGCAAACGAAAAGCTATCTAAGGAAGATTTAATAAAAGAATCTTATAAAGGAATAAGACCGGCACCGGGATATCCAGCTTGCCCAGATCACACAGAAAAGTGGACGCTTTTTAAACTACTTGATGCTGAAAAAAATACGAATATTAAGTTAACAGAAAGCTTAGCGATGAAACCTGCAGCAGCCGTTAGCGGTTTCTACTTTGGCCATCCTCAATCTAAATATTTTGGTTTAGGAAAAATCCAAAAAGATCAAATAAAGGATTATGCCCAGCGTAAAAAAATGAGTTTCGATAAAGCTGAAAAATGGCTCTCACCCAACCTTATCTACAGGTAAATCGTCTCGTTGATCAAGTAATAGTTGATTAATTCAACTGGTAATAATGGTATAGAAATGTAATTTTATACTTTTACGTAAATTCTTATATTATGAAGTACAAAAATATTGCGGCTGGAGCCCTAATTTTATTTATGGCAGGGTGCGTTAAAGATAGCTTTAATCTCAATAAAATTAAGAAAACAGATTACAATCCTACAGTTGCTGCACCTTTGGTTTTCACTTCCCTTACGCTTGATCAAATATTGAAGCAAAACGAATCAGATTTAATTAACGTTGATGGCGATGGTTTTATTAGTCTTATTTACAGAAGCTCTTTATTTTCTTCCACTGCCGAAGATTTAATAATAATTTCAGACCAGAGTTATATTCAAACAATAAGCCCAGGATTAGGACCGGTTCCATTGCCAAATGGAAACACCCTAAACTATGCTGAAACTCAAACGTTGACGTTCGCAGTAGCGCCAAATCAACTAGATTCAATAATGCTTAAGGGTGGAAGTCTTGATATTACAGCTAATTCTGGATTCGATGCGACATTAGATATTGTGATTACTATACCTGGGGCAACGATTGGTGGAATTCCTTTTAGTCAAACTATTAACATTGCTGCTAATTCAATCGACAACTCTACTTTTAGTTTAAGCAACTACAAGTTTGACCTTACTAACGGTGGAACTACTACGAATGAATTTCAAGTAGTTTTTGACCTAACTTTAACGGGAAATGGGGGAACTATAAATGCTTCTGATCAATTAGATATTGATTTAACAATTTCTAATCTGCAATTCAGTAAACTTTTTGGAGTGGTTGATATTAGCAACATCGCACCGCAAGAGGACACTGTAGCTATTACTTTATTCAATTCTGCTTCGGGTATTGGTGATTTTACAATATTCAATCCTGAAGTTAGATTGTATACGGAAAACTCTTTTGGTACAACGATTGAGGCTTCGTTCAACAGAATGGAAGGAATTAATACCATTAGCGGTGTAACATATGATTTATCTGTTTCTGGCTCCTTGCCAGCTCCTTGGACTATTTCTGGACCAACATATAGTCAGATGGGTCAAACTATCGATGATTCGCTTATAATTAACGGCAATGACATTGTTGATATGATTAATGATCAACCAAAATTCTTTGTTTATGACATTGGAGCTTCTACCCCTTCTGCAGCAAGTCAACTATTTGTTTTAGATACTAGTAGCATAAAATTCGATGCAGAAATTGAATTGCCAATGCATGGAACTATTAAAAACTTTACGATGATTGATACAGTTGGTTTGGATTTAGGAATGGACGCCGTTGTAAACTTAACACTTTCAACAAGAATTCGAAACGGATTTCCATTAGAATTCGATATCACTTTTTATTCTCTAGAATGGGATAATGTTAACAAAGTGTATAACCTAACAGACAGTGCCTATGCCGATAGTAATATCCTTGTTGCTGAATCTGGTTCAATAGATGGCAACGGTCGAGTTACAGCGAAAGTTGAAACTCAAACAGATATCGTCATGAATGAAACTCAAACCAGAAATTTTGCCAATGCAAGTAAGATGATAATTAAAGCAGTAGCTTCAACATCAAACAACGGCACGACCAATGTCAAATTTTATAATGACTACGAACTCGAATTTAAAATTGGCGCTATCGCTGAAGTATTAACTGAATTTTAATAGCAATTATGAAAACTAAACACATACTCCTGTTTTTTGCATTTGCTTACTTTTTGAGCGATGTCTTTGCTCAGCAAAATTTCACCATGTATACAATGCCTTACATTCAGCAACGGTCTCAATCAAATCCTGCCCTTACGCCTCACTCTGATATGCATATCGGCTTACCAGTGCTTTCGTCAACGTACTTCAGTTTTGGGAATACTGGCTTTAAGTATACAGACCTTATTCGCACCGACACAGATGATTCACTATATCTCGACTTAGATTACGTATTAACCAAAATGGCCGATAAAAACTATTTGAGTGCCTCGTTTGCCGTTGATTATTTCACATTTGGAAAAAGAATTGATGACCATCATTATTTTAATTTGAGTATAAGTGAGAAAGTACTTGCGAGATTTACTTATCCAAAAGACTTTTTTGAGTTTGGAATTAATGGTAATTACCCAAGCATTGGAGAAACATTAAACTTTAATTTTGGATTAGATGCAAGTCATTACAGAGAATTTGGTGTCGGATACGCTTGGTCCTCAGAGGATGATCATTTCGAATGGGGAGTAAAACTAAAATACGTTAATGGTATTTCAAATTTTGAAACAGGAAAATTCGATATTTTACTTCATACTAATCCAGATGATATTTATACGCTAACGACTAGTGGCGACATTGAATTAAACTCATCTGGAGTTAACAATGGTCTCCCTGCCTATTCTAATGGGTTTCCTAAACTTACCAAAAATCACGGGGCGGCAATCGATTTGGGATTTGAATATAACTTCCATGAAAAATGGCACGTTAACGGAAGTATTATCGACCTTGGTTTTGTAAAATGGCAAGACAATGTTGCTAATGTAAAAAGTACAGTTCCTGGAAATGAATATGCATATAATGGAATCGCCTTAAATGACTTTATAAAAGATGACGCAAACACTACAGTTTATGATGGGTTCGACAACATTAAGGATACACTTTCTAAAGTTTTTGGAGTTGATACTACTTTTCAAGCGTATTCGACCTATTTATCTAGTCAGTACCATCTAGGTGTTACGTACGATTTATCTTACGATATGCAGTTGGGTGCGCATGGATACATGCACGTTTTTGATGAAAATATATTCCCTGGAATGTCTGTATACTTCGATAAAGAATTTGGTGAATGGTGCACATTGGCTTTAAGTTATACCGTGTATAATAGAAGTTGGAACAATATTGGCCTCGGAGCTAGAGTTAATCTTGGTCCGATTCAGTATTATATAATTTCTGATAATGTTTTAGGAATGTTCCAACCGCAAAACTCTAAATATGTGACGCTAAGATCTGGTATTAATCTTACGTTCGGCAATAATGGAGATTCTGATGGGGATGGTATCAAAGATAAAAAAGACAAATGTCCAGAAATACCAGGAGTTGAAGCATTCGAAGGGTGTCCGGATAGTGATGTAGATGGAATCGTAGATTCTGAAGATATGTGTCCGACTGTATACGGTGTTGCACAATTTCAAGGTTGCCCTGACACAGATGGAGATGGTATTGGCGATTTAGATGATGATTGTGTTGATGTGCCTGGAGTTGCAGCATTCAATGGCTGTCCCGATTCTGATGGAGATGGAATTTCAGATTTCGATGATGAATGTCCTGAATTACCTGGCACAAAAGAAAACGATGGTTGTCCTGATTCCGATGGAGATGGAATTGTAGACAGTAGAGATGAATGTCCTGAAAAACCTGGTACAAAAATCAACTTTGGTTGTCCAATTACAAAATTATCAGCTATTAATGCTGCTGGTTTAATTATTATGACAACTGAAATGAATGATGAAGGCTTCTTTGTATTTGATAACTTACCTCCAGACGAGCCTTATGTATTCTTGATGGACGGAGAAGATATTTTCTTGACGGATGAACTGTTAATTGTATTGAGAAACAATAACAAAGACGAAATCATTACCGCAAAACAAGAAGAAAATAATACACATAAATACGATTATTTGCCGGCCCAAAAATCTAGTTTAGAATTATTTATTGTCGATAATGAAGGGAATATTTTCCGCACTGCAGGAATTGATAAGAAAGGGACGTTTGTATTTGAAAACTTGCCAACAGACAAAAGTTACACTTTTAAGATAAATGGTCAAGATGTAATGCTTGATGAAATGCAAATACTTATTAAAAATAGTGATGGAGATTATATGATGACAATAAAACAAGATGAAAGAATCGAGTTCGATTACAACTTTTTACCAAATGACGAATATGGTTTGGCTATGGTAGAATATAGTGATGAAGGCACACTGGTTTTGCTCAGTACAGAAGAAAAAGAAGTAGTTAAAAAAGCATTTAACAACCTAGAATACAACCTTGGGAGTGCTATCATCAGAAATCAATCACTTAAAGCGTTGGATGAGCTCGCTGAATTGCTTAAAACTAATATTGAATGGAATCTTGTTTTAGAGGGTCATACTGATGATGCTGGAAGTGAAATTTCCAACCTCTCGCTTTCTCAAAGAAGAGCCGAAGCTGTTAAACGTAACCTCGTGAAATTTGGCATTGAAGATCAGAGAATCATTATTAAGTATTATGGAGAGTCCAAACCCATAGCCGACAATGCCACTGAGGAGGGAAGACAGCAAAACAGAAGAGTTGAAATGGAAATTGTAGAGGTAGAATAATAGCAGCTTATTTATTATAAAATCAGAAAAATCTATTAATTTAATTAATCACATAATTATAATAAACACAATAGGGCAACATGTGTACAATAGAACTGTTAAAAATGCTGATCTCTTTGAAGTTAACACAAATCTTAATCCGGGAATATATTTTGTGCATATAAGCACAGAATCAGAACAATAGTCCGTAAAATTGTTATTGAATGATATAAATAGCGTTTATACCCATTCAAAATTCAAGCACTTGTTTCTATTTTATTGTTCGTTTGGCCTCATAACCTTTTAGACAGAGACGTTAAAAAATCCTTGCTTTCACCCCTTGTTAAAAAACACTTGACATTAGCAAATTTAGTCAGTGGATTTATAAGTTTCAGGTCCACTTCGATAGTGGATTAGATTATTATAAAAAGGTGAGCCTAAAATAGGTTAATATTTTTATCCATAACTGCCAATTCGCACTTGTATGCTTGCGTAAATCAATTATATTTGCTAGACTTTGAAGCAAGTACAATGGACCAGTTTGTAGTATCCGCGCGTAAATATCGCCCAATGACCTTCGACAACGTTGTTGGGCAAAGTGCAATTACAGACACGCTTAAAAACGCCATGAAAACCAACCACATGGCACAAGCATTTTTATTTTGTGGGCCTCGTGGAGTTGGTAAAACAACTTGTGCTAGAATATTAGCAAAAGTTATTAATTGCGAAAAACTAAGTCAAAAGATAGAACCTTGTAACAAATGTGATTCATGTAAGTCTTTTAATGACGGTAAGTCGTTAAACATTTTGGAGCTAGATGCGGCATCCAATAATTCTGTTAACGACATAAGAAATCTTATCGATCAAGTTCGATTTGCGCCACAATTAGGAACACATAAAGTTTATATTATTGATGAGGTTCATATGCTGTCTGCATCGGCATTCAATGCTTTTTTAAAAACTCTAGAAGAGCCACCAGCGCATGCAATCTTTATTCTAGCTACCACGGAAAAGCACAAAATTATTCCAACAATTTTGTCCCGTTGCCAAATTTTTGATTTCAAGAGAATTCAAATTGAAGACATTGCTAGTCACCTGGGATCGATTGCAATTAAAGAAAAAATTGAAACTGACCACGATGGTTTGCATATTATTGCTCAAAAAGCAGATGGAGCTCTTCGCGATGCGCTTTCAATTTTTGATAAAATTGTAAGTTTCTCAAGAAATAAGGTTACCTATGATGCCGTAATCGAAAACTTAAACATTCTTGATTACGATTTTTATTTCAAAATAACAGAAGCAATCTTGAAATCTAGTATTCCTGAAGCTTTATTGATCTTTAACAACATTCTAGACAGAGGCTTTAATGGACACAACTTTATTGTTGGATTAGCTGAGCATTTGAGAAACTTGTTAGTTTGTCAAGATATAACTACCCTGGAGTTGCTCGAAGTAGGTGAAAAAATTAAAGCACGATACCAAGAACAAAGTGCTAAATGTGACATGCAAGTTATACTAATGGCACTTAATGTTTGTAACAAATGTGACATCAGTTATAAAACAAGTAAAAATCAACGACTAGCTGTAGAACTTGCCCTCATGCAACTTTGCTCAATTAAATCTTCCTTGGAAAAAAAAACTTCTGACGTAACTGAAATTGACATAACCTTGGATTTCTCAGGAGGTAGGTCCATTCGAGATTCAACGCCGAAATTAACACAAGAAGAGGCAACTAAAGAGGTTCAAAACCCTGTTATTAGGAAACCAAAAATTGCAGAACCTGAACCTCCAAAATACCAAACACCTCCACCTTCTCAGAAAAAACCAAAAGAGGCGCAGAAAAAGCCTATGCTTGGTAAAGGATTTTTAGGCGGCAGCGGTATCTCCATAAAAGCAGACCTGCAAAATGGAGAAAAACAAGAAAAAACTCAAGTAGAGGAGGATTTATCATCAAAGCCTGCAACAGAATTCACAATTGAACAACTTCTTCCATTGTGGAAAGAATATTCAAAAAAAGTAAGAACAGATAAAAAAGAAAGTCTGTATACAACTTATATGAGGCATAATCCTTTGCTTCTGGACAATTTTGTGATTGAACTTAAAGTAGAAAACAAAGTTCAATTTGAAGATGTAAATCGAGAAACACCTGAAATGTTAAGCTTCTTGAGAAAAAAACTGAATAACTATTCTATCAGCATTAGGCCATTAATAGTTAAGCAAGAGTTAAAAGATGTGGCCTATACTAGTGTAGATAAATTCAAGAGAATGGCAGAAAAAAATCCAAATATTCTTAAATTAAAAGAGCGCTTCGACTTAGATCTTGATTATTAATCGAAGCTCATTAATGAGAGATCGAAGAATTCGATTTATCACTCATTAAATCATCCTTACCATTTAGCTTTTCACAACAAAAAAGCTTAAAATTGCAGGATAATCAATCTAAATTCAAATGAATTTCAAATCAAATTTACTTTTTATCGGATTAGGAATAGTATTAATTTCTTGCGGGCCTAACACTGAGAATAACGAAGATCCGAGTCCAGCTTTTGTAGACCCAATAAATGCGCAGATATATACATTAGACAATGGTCTAAAAGTTTATCTATCTGTAAACAAAGATCAGCCCAGAGTTCAGACATTCATTACTGTAAATACAGGTAGTACAAATGACCCAAGCGATGTTACAGGTTTAGCTCATTATCTAGAGCATATGGTTTTTAAAGGTACATCTAATTTTGCAACATTAGATTGGGAAAAAGAAAAAGTATTACTTCAAGATATTTCTGACTTATATGAAGCACATAGAGCAGAATCCGATCTGGTAAAGAAAAAAGCAATTTATGCAAAAATTGATTCTGTTTCAGGTGAAGCGGCAAAGTATGCGATTCCGAATGAGTACGATAAAATGATTTCCGGACTGGGGGCAAAAGGCACAAATGCATTTACTTCTATGGAACGAACGGCTTACATTAATGATATTCCATCTACGGAATTAGAAAAATGGATGAAAGTAGAATCCGAAAGGTTTTCTGAACTAGTACTGCGTTTATTTCATACAGAATTAGAGGCCGTTTATGAAGAGTTCAACCGAGGGCAAGACAATGACTACCGCAAAGCATATGCAGCCATGAATGAAATCATGTTTACCAAACACCAATATGGAACACAAACTACTATTGGTGAAGGTGAACATCTTAAAAACCCTTCAATGGTTAAAATACATGAGTACTTTAAGAAGTACTATGTTCCAAATAATATGGCTATCTGCTTAGCAGGTGACTTCGATCCAGATGCTACGCTTACCATGATTAAAAAATACTTTGGTAATATGGATAAAAAAGAAGTTTCACAACCTATTCATCCAACTGAAGATCCAATTACGCAACCAAGAGAAAAAACAGTATATGGCCCTATGCAAGAATGGGTTTCTATAGGGTACCGTCTAGACGGTTACCACTCCGAAGATGCAATAATTGCCAATCTTATGTCGTATGCACTGTCTAACGACGTTGCTGGTCTTATTGATCTCAACCTTGTACAAAAACAAAAAGTATTAAATGCTTCTGGTTATGCCAACGTAATGAGAGACTATACTTCATTTGTAATGCAAGCGACACCGAAAGGAGGCCAATCATTAGATGAAGCTAAAGAATTATTATTGTCTCAAATTGAATTGGTGAAAAAAGCTGAATTTTCAGATGATCTGCTTCCCGCAGTAATAAAAAACATAAAAGTTGAAGAGCTAAATCAATTTGAGGCGAATTGGCTAAGATCGTACGTAATGGGAGATGCTTTTATAATGGGTGCCGATTGGGAAGATTATATAACTCAAACTGATAAAATGGCGGAAATCACCAAAGAAGAATTAGTGGCTTGGGCCAACAAAAATTTTACTAATAACTACTGCGTAGTCTATAAGAAATCCGGTGAAGATACTTCTACTTTTAAAGTAGATAAACCGCAAATTACACCAATAGAAATTAATCGAGAAGTTAAATCTGATTTCTATACAGAGGTAGATAAAATGGAGTCTCTGCGTCTTAAGCCTGAATTTGTAGACTATAAAACTGCTTTACAAACCAAAGAACTCATGAAAGATGTTCCATTCTATTATGTTGAAAACAAAACCAATGAGCTATTTACTTTATTTTTAGAGTTAGATGAAGACCTTAAAACAAATCCAAAGGTAAAATTGGCGCTCAAATATCTTAACTACTTAGGAACGGAGAAATACACCAACGAAGAAATCAAAAAACAGTTCTACAATTTAGGTGTAGAGTTTAATTCACAAGCGTCTTCATCGAAAGTATACACGTACTTATCTGGCCTTGAAGAATCTTTTGACGAAGCACAAAAATTGATGGAACACGTGATTAAGAATGCTCAACCGGATTCTGCTGCCCTTATAAACCTTATTGCAGATGAAATAAAGTCTCGCGAAGACAGTAAAAAAAGTAAATGGGGAATTATGAATGGTATTAAGAATTATGCTCAATACGGATCAACCAATGAATTTAATGATCAGCTCACAATGGAAGAATTGCAAGCAACTGCAGCTGAAGAACTTGTCGAAATTATTCACTCTTTAACTAGTTATAAACATAACTTATTTTATTATGGTAAATCAAGTGCTGACGATGTGTACGCAAAACTTAAAGCGAACCACAAACTGCCAGAATCTTTACTTGTAATTGAAAACCCATCAAATTATGAAGAGCTTGCTATTGATAAAAGCATCGTATATTTTGTAGATTACGATATGATTCAAACAGAAATGACAATGATTTCTAAAGGAAATACATATTCACCTGAAAACGCTGCATATCACCAAATGTTCAACTCATTTTTCGGTAGCGGGTTGTCTTCTATAATCTTTCAAGAAATTCGAGAATCAAAGGCATTAGCTTACTCTGCAAGAGCAAGAATGACAACTCCAAACAAAGCTGATAAATCACATTATTTAACTGCATACATTGGAACTCAAAATAACAAACTAGGTACTGCTATCGATGCTATGATGGAATTAATGAATGCTATTCCCAAAGGAACTGAAGGTATGTTCGAGGAGTCTAGAATTTCCTCGTTAAAGAAAATAGAATCTGAAAGAATTATTAAGGATAGATTATTCTGGAACTATCGCAGTCTCGAAGACAAGGGAATTGACTATGATATTCGTAAATCAGTTTATGAAAAGTTAAATACTATAACTTTAGAAGAAATGACAGGATTTTTCAATAAAAATATCGCGGAAAGAACCTATGTTTACTGCGTAATTGGAAAAAAATCTGACATGGATATGGAAACATTGAACAAGTTAGGAGCATTACAAGAATTAACATTAGAAGAGGTTTTTGGATATTAAATTTAGTAGGAATATCATAAATACAAAAGTTTGTATTAGTGTATTTTTCATTTACCCAGAAACAACTTTTAACCTTTTAACCCAAAATAAATGACGAAAATAATTTATACTCTTACAGATGAATCTCCTGCACTAGCAACCGCTTCATTTTTACCTATAGTTCAAGCTTTCACGAAGCAAGCTGGAGTTGAAGTTGAAACTAGAGACATTTCTTTAGCAGGTAGAGTGCTGGCATCGTTTCCTGATTTTTTAAACGATGACCAAAAAATTGGAGATGCCTTAGCTGAACTAGGAGAACTGGCTAAAACACCCGAGGCGAATATTATTAAATTGCCAAATGTGAGTGCATCTGTCCCTCAATTAATTGCGGTAATTAAAGAACTACAGTCACATGGATATAACATCCCAAACTATTCCGATTCTCCGAAAAATGATGAAGAAAAAGCCATTCAATTGCGGTATAATAAAATTAAAGGTAGTGCCGTAAATCCTGTACTACGTGAAGGAAATTCAGACCGAAGAGCGCCGAAATCTGTCAAGAATTATGTTAAAAAACATCCCCACTCGATGGGGGCTTGGAGTTCAGATTCTAAATCTCATGTATCTACAATGAACGGTGGTGATTTTCGTGCAAATGAAAAATCTATTACCATTAGTGAGAAAACATTAGTCAATATTGAGTTTACAGATAGTAATGAAAACAAAACCATTTTAAAAGAAAGTTTGTCTTTACTGCCTGGAGAAATACTTGATGCAACTTTTATGAATAAAAAAGCATTGGTTTCATTTCTTGACGAACAAATAATAGACTCAAAAAGAAAAGATGTTTTGTTCTCTTTGCACATGAAAGCAACAATGATGAAGGTTTCAGACCCTATTATTTTTGGACATGGTGTTCGTTCATATTTCAAACCTGTATTTGAAAAACATGCTGCAACTTTGGAAGATTTAGGCGTTGACGTAAACAATGGATTTGGAGATTTATTAGGTAAAATTGAATTACTTTCCTCAGATAAAAAAAATGAAATTGAAGGTGATATTGCCTCTTGTTATGCAAACGCGCCAGGGATTGCAATGGTGAACTCAGATAAAGGCATTACTAACTTACACGTGCCTAGTGATGTAATTATCGATGCATCAATGCCGGCGATGATTCGTACTTCTGGTCGTATGTGGAATAAAGATGGAAAAACACAAGATACTAAGGCTGTCATACCAGATAGCAGCTATGCTCCAATCTACCAGGCAACTATTGATTTCTGCAAAGAGAATGGTGCACTAGATCCAACTAGTATGGGAACTGTGCCTAATGTTGGCTTAATGGCCCAAAAAGCAGAAGAATATGGCTCTCATGATAAGACATTTGAAATGTCTTCGGCTGGAACAATCAGAATCGTAAACGAAAAAGGAGATATTTTAATAGAACACGAAGTTGATGAGGGTGATATTTGGAGAGCATGCCAAGCAAAAGATGCTGCGATACAAGATTGGGTAAAACTTGCTGTTAACAGAGCAAGAGCAACAGGGGCACCAGCAATTTTTTGGTTAGACGATTCAAGAGCGCACGATAGAGAGTTAATCAACAAAGTAAATACCTACCTGCCAAATCATGATACTGCTGGTTTAGATATCCAAATTATGTCGCCTGCGGCAGCAACTAAATTCTCTTTAGAAAGAATCGTAAAAGGGCTAGAGACAATATCTGTTACAGGGAACGTGCTAAGAGATTTTTTAACTGACCTCTTCCCTATTTTAGAGGTTGGTACAAGTGCAAAAATGTTATCTATTGTGCCACTAATTAATGGCGGTGGACTATTCGAAACAGGAGCTGGTGGCTCTGCACCAAAGCACCTTCAGCAATTCAACGAAGAAAATCATTTACGTTGGGATTCTTTAGGCGAATTTTTAGCGTTAGGTGCATCTTTAGAGCATTTAGGAGATAAATTCAACAACCAAAAAGCTAAAATTCTAGGAGAAACTTTAGATGATGCAACAACCAAATTCTTAGATAATGATAAATCACCGTCTCGTAGAGTAGGCGAATTAGACAATCGTGGAAGTCATTTTTATCTTGCATTATATTGGGCACAAGAATTATCAACACAAACTAAAGATTCGGAATTAGCTGCTCGATTTACTGAATTCACTCGAAAATTAACTAATAGTGAAGCAACTATTGTTAATGAGCTAAATTCAGCTCAAGGTGTTTCTATGAATATCGGTGGATACTATGATACTGATGATGACTTGGTCTCTGCTGCAATGCGGCCGAGCGCAACTCTCAACAATCTCATTAATTCCCTATGAAACCTATTTCAAGCACCTATACCTCAAAATTTGATCTTATGAAAAAAATAATCGGAATGATCCCATTATTGTTAGCGGTAATTGGTCTTGGCGCGCAAAACTTAACTCCGGAAATGCTTGCTGAAATTGGTAAGGTTAGCGCTATTGGAATTACTAAAAATGGTAAATCAGTTATCTACAAAGTTCGACAATACAATATTGAGGAAAATGCTGGTACAGATCAATTGTACATCATCCCGATTGCGGGTGGCGAGGCTGTTAAGATCAAAACATACAGAGAAGCAGTAGTAGATAAAAACATATCACCTGACGGCAAATCAAAATTAATATCAAAAGAAGTGAAAATTGAAAAGGTATACGGAACTGATTACTACCCGGAGTTAATAGAATCTGACATGATGATATATGATGACTTAAGTTACCGCCATTGGGATACTTGGGAAGATGGAATGTATGGTCACGTGATGATTAAAACTGGTGATACAGAAACTGATTTAATGCTTGACCAACCATTTGATTGTCCGCAAAAGCCATTTGGCGGAGATGAAGACTACATCTGGGGACCAGAAGGTAAGACAGTTCTTTACGTAACGAAACAATCGAAAGGAAGAGAATATGCGGAAAGTACCAATACAGATATTTTCGAATACAATCTTTCTACCAAAGAAACTAAAAACCTAACTGCTGGTATGATGGGATATGATCTAGCTCCGGCTTATTCATCCACAGGCACATTGGCTTGGCTAAGTATGGAAAGAGACGGCTATGAGTCTGACAAAAACGACATCATCGTTTTAAAAGGCTCTGAAAAAATTAACTTAACTAAAGGCTGGGACGGAACAGTTTCTGGGTTTATTTGGAGTAAAGATGGAGCAACTATATACTTTACCGCATCGACTGCCGGAACTAAGCAATTATATCAGGTGAATTTTGACAACAATGTGGCTGAAGTACAACAAATAACGAGAGGGCAGTTCGATATAAGAAGTATTGTTGGGCAATCGGGAAGCAAATTAGTAATCAACAGAACGGACATGAACCATGCTAACGAGCTTTTTACTGTTGATCTAAAGACCAGATTCTTAACTCGGTTAACAAATGTCAATAAAGATTTCTACAGCAAAATTGCCTTAAGCAAAGTAGAAAAAAGAATTATAAAAACCGCTGACGAACAAGATATGTTGGTTTGGGTTATTTACCCCCCAAACTTTGACGCTACTAAAAAATACCCAACATTGCTATACTGCCAGGGAGGACCGCAATCTGCATTATCACAATTTTATTCTTCGCGTTGGAATTTCCAACTGATGGCTGCTAATGACTACATTGTTGTTGCACCAAACCGAAGAGGGATGCCAGGCCACGGTATTGATTGGAACGAATCGATTAGCGGAGACTATGGTGGTATGCCGATGCAAGATTACCTTACAGCTATTGACGAAATAGCAAAAGAACCTTTTGTCGACAATAATAGAATTGGCTGTATTGGTGCCAGCTTTGGTGGCTATTCAGTGTTTCAATTAGCAGGTACTCATGAAAAACGGTTTAAAACCTTCATTTCTCATGATGGTATTTTTAACTGGAAAAGTATGTATGGTACTACAGAAGAAATGTTTTTTGTGAACTGGGATTTAGGAGGAAATTACTGGGAGCTAAATGAGAATTCTAAAAAAGCATACAACCAGTTTAGCCCCATAAATCACGTTAGCAAATGGGATACACCTATTCTTATTATCCAAGGAGGAAAAGACTACAGAGTGCCAATTGGACAAGGCCTAGAAGCTTTTAATGCTGCTCAATTAAAAGGTATTAAAAGCAGATTACTATACTTCCCTAATGAAAACCACTGGGTACTTCAATCACAAAATAGCTTGATTTGGCAGCGTGAATTTTACCGTTGGTTGAAAGAAACTCTATAGCTATTAACATCTCTCGCATTCTATGTTTACAAGATTTTAGAATTGCATTTCTACTCTTTTTCGGCTAACTTCGAACCTCAACGATTGTTTATTTCTTAAATTAGCATTAATTGACAAAACATAAATAGCAAATGAAAAACAAAGCAAAACTGACCTTACTTTTCTCGCTCTGTATGAGTGCAGGAAGTATTTACGGGCAGGAATCATCCAATACCTCTGGGGGGAATGCCTCTGGGAGTGGCGGAACAATTGCCTATAGTATTGGGCAAGTTGCATACACTTATGAAAGTGGTGCTAATGGAAATTCCA
>Ga0055584_100000842_pt1 | contig 29475 bp, 20 predicted proteins | sample OSDHelmetaG_FD_58716 | JGI IMG/M metagenome (GOLD analysis project Ga0055584, IMG submission 58716) | Pelagic marine sediment microbial communities from the LTER site Helgoland, North Sea, for post-phytoplankton bloom and carbon turnover... | ecosystem: Environmental > Aquatic > Marine >... | reverse complement strand
CCGATTTGGACAGTCGTCTTTCTGGCATTGAGTCGGCAGGACAGAGACTCACGTCGTCATTGCAAGGCTTGCAGAGCGCGATTCAGCCGATCAACCGAATCGGCCAGGCATTGGATCGCGTGAAACAACAAATCACAACGCTCTCGAGCACTCCCGTCACGATCAATGTTCAACCGGCCATGAATGCACTTCAGGCGTTGCAAGCACAGATTGCCGCCACGCGGGCTCAACTTCAATCTTTGCAAAGCGCTTCTGCCTCGGCGGGAGGATATGGAAGTGCGGGAACCACTGGATATGCCAATGGTGGTATCGTGAATGGACGGCCTGGGCTGGATCGCATTCCCGCCATGTTGACGGCGGGAGAGTTTGTGATTCGTGAATCGGCCGTCAATCAGTTGGGCGTTCAGTTTTTGAGTGCTCTGAATGATCGCGCCCGCCTGCCTCAACCGATGGCCCGCTCCCATCGATTAAGTGATCAAGATGAAAGATCTGCTTCCTCTCACTCACAGCACACGAATTTTGGTGGCGTGAATATCCACGTTCGACAGACAACCGATCTGCCAGAGTTGATGCGGGATTTACAAGCAGGTGGCGTAAGGCTCCGAAATCGTCGCGGATAAACGGGATGCCCCACAAATCAATCGATGGAGAAACTCAAGATGACATTCATATTTCAACCCGGCGTCTATCGGAACAGCACATTTTATGTCTTACCGCGTCCCGTTTCGACGTTGCGAATGACAGAAGGATGGGACTATCAACAGTTCAAGGTTCCCCTCAAAAATGGGGATACTCATGTGGGGCATTCACGCGACGGCATCAATATTTTGATTGAAGGTCAGTTCGGCAGCCAAAATGGATCTCTCAAACTGACCGAACAAGAAATGTTTTCCGACCTGGAAACATTAAGAACATCACTCGATGTCACGTCGGATACGGACAAGTTTGAATTCTTCACCTACCACGATGCGGCTTCTGTGACTTACCGTAAATACAAAGAATGCTCTGCGATTCGGTTGGAATACGATCTCTCCAGCCCGCATTTATTTACCTATTCCGTCACGCTCCACGCAGACGATCCCACGATCTATTCCACCGGACCGGGAGCATAACCAATGGCAGTCGGTTACGAGCGGACAATTCGTCATTATCAATCTGATGCCAGCACATTGGTCGGTACCATCGACAATGATGGGGTCGCGGGATGTTGGTTTGAATTGCACCGACAGGGAGGCTGCGGGGCAGCGGAACTTCGACTCAAAGAGGGATTTCTCGGCCGTCATTCCATCGATGTTGGCGATTGGATTTCACTCGAGTATGCTTTGGGCGACCGTTGGTATTTCGGTCGCGTCGAAGCTCGCGAAGCCGACAGCCCGGCAGGTATTCGTTATCGGCTCGAAGGAATGGCGATTGAACTGAACGAAGTCTTTCCGGGAGGGTTCGGAGTTTCGGCAGATGGAGTTCCCCCACATCGCTACGCCAACACAGATTTATTTCAGAATGATCCCGATTATCTCCTGGAAACATTCGACTCGGTTGCTTCGACCGCTCAACTTGTCTCTGCACTCGTCAATCAATATGTGGTGCCCTCCACTCATATCGCTCTGGATCCACTCGATATTGAAGAAGCACCCGACGAAGCCGGCTTAACCAGTTTCAAATTCCGGGGAGAAGAATCAGTCCGTTCGATCCTGAAAGATTTGGCCTTGCGAGCCAACAATGCGAACTGGGGCGTGGACGAAACAGGAGCCTTCTTCTTTCAGCAGCCGAGGTCGTCGGTGAGTGCCACTTATCAGGAAGGCGTTGATCTGAGCCGACTCGAAGAATCGCGAGATCGGGACTTGCTCTATAACCGTGTTTTGCTGACGGGTGGATATGTCTACGACGAGCCGGTGAATTCCTTCAATAAGGCGAGAAGATTCTATCGCTGGCGAGGACACTATCTTCAACCCGAAAGTCGCTCGGTGCATGGAGAACGTCGGATTCGAATTTGGGTCCCGTGGATTCGGACGGAAACAGATTCGCTCTCTTTTATCCGAGAGTTTTTTCGGACCTATTCACAACCAACATCACGTTACCTGATTGATGTCCCCAATCGCTCCGCACTCTTAAAACCTTGGGAAGATGTGGTTCGGCTGCTTGACCGAAACGGGTCTGTCTTACTTACAGCGCCCATTGAAACCGTCAGAGTGCAATTTGATCACGCTCCCTCCTTTCGGATGGAACTGGGCCCTGCGGATCCTCACACACTGTGGCCCGAACCGCCTCAAGATGAGCGCTGGGAAGTTCCCGATCAGAACGGCAATGGAGGAGACATTTCGTTGACGCCTGATCTGCCTTCCTTCAATGACTCGTCCGCCAGCTCGCTGGAGTCGGTGACCTCTTTAACCTCGATGACTTCAGTGACAAGTGTGGAATCAGCCACTTCTACGTTGGAGCCGAACACCACATTAGAGCCTCCCACGACCACGTTTGAACCGTCAACCACACAAGAGCCAACAACCACGACACTGGAACCAACAACGACACAGGAGCCGACCACCACACAGGAGCCAACGACGACAGATACAAATACTCCACCCCCCAGTAGTGAATCAACATGGCACACGAACACAACAGGAATGACCGATCCGTCTGAAACGACAGGGGCAACCACTCCCTACAGTTCCACGTTCTCCACTGCGGCTCCGCTCACCGAACCTTCAGCAGGGACAACATAATCGTTGCTGTGGCTGAGTACCCTTTTCGTCCACCAGGATGAAACAGATGTTTTCCCAAGACTGTTGGAGACTCGAATGTCGATTTTTTATCGTATGGCAGCGGACAAGACACAAGAAGCCGTGAGATTAGCCGGCCAATTTGCTGGTTCTGAACCTTCCGCATGCTGGCTCATCGGCGGCGGTCCCTCGCTCAACGAAATGCCGATCTCCACAATCGTCGATTCACCACTTCCTAAAATGACGACCAATCTCGCCGGACATCGTCTGTTGAAGCCCAATTTCTGGACCTCCTACGATCCTTCTGTCCGCTTCCATCAATCGATCTACCTCGATCCTTCGATCATGAAGTTCGTCCACCCTCGACGAAGTATGGACCTGGTTCCCGAGACGACCTTCAAAGTTTGCGATTGCCCCAATCTCTACTTCTTTGAACCGGACAAGCAACGAGGGTTCGCAGATTTCCTTTCCACTCAACACTCATCGATCGTTGACTGGAACGACACGTTGGTTCAGGCCATCGATCTGCTTTATCAGCTTGGGTTTCGCAAAGTTTATCTCGCTGGAACAGAGATGATTGTGCATCCGGGCGATGCATGGATTGCCGAAGCGCAAAAACGAGGAGTCTCTTACGAGCCCTACATGCAGCTAGGAGAATTTGCCAAGCAATGTGAGACAGCCGGTTTGTCTCGAGCAGAGCAGGAAGAGTTGGGAACAGCCGATCAATATCATTTTGATGAACGAAAACCATTGGCGGCCTCGATCAGCACCGATTCGCATTACTTTCGAGTGGCCCAGTATTTACGACTTTGTCGAAGGTCAATGTCTCTGGCCGGCATGCAGCTAATCTCGACGACTCCCGGGAGTCGGCTCAATGAATGTTTTCCCTACGAGAGTGCCGAAAGCATCTGCGAGTTGGAAGCAGACAGGATCGGATATCCTCCCGCAAAATCGGTCGCAGGATTCTATACCGAACAGGCGGGGAGAACGCCGGGAGGAACGGGACCCATGCGAGACTTTCGACCGCATCATTGGAAAGAAAACGCTGACCTGAAGGAAGCAGAACAGAAGCCTCCCCCAAAGAATGTCGCAGCAAATGGCCGACAGGATCTCCAAGACTATTTGAAGGCACCACCGGCCGTGGAAATTCGAGAGGTAGACTGATGACTTCGATTTCGGTAATCATTCCCCAGTATGGACAACAAAACCTGACGACTCGATTGATCGGTCAACTTCGGCAATTTGAGCCATCAGAGACAGAATTGATTGTCGTTGATGATGGTAGCCCCGAGGGAACAGTCTCCGACAAACTTTCGGACGAAAAGATACGTTTTATTCAACAAACGCATCGGGGAGTCACTGCCACTTGGAACACAGGTGCGAAAGAGGCAACCGGCAACGTACTCGTTTTCCTCAATAATGATGTCAACGTGACTGGTCCATTCTTGACCCCACTCATCGAACCGCTCTTTCACTCAGATCCGGCCATGACGGGGCCACAATTGAGGACAGAACGACTCCTTCCCATCACTCTCTCACCCAAATCTCCACGAACACTTTTGGAAGGTTGGTGTGTTGCCGTGGGACGTGAAACTTTCGACCGACTACAGAGTTTCGACGAACGATTTCAAATGTATTTTTCCGATACCGATTTCCAATGGAGATTACTGGCGTCGCACTCACAAGCAAAACTCATTGCTGTTCCCGATCTTCCGTTACAACATTTGGGGCATGTCAGTACACGCAACCATCCCAAACGGCATCAGTTACATGCGGCCGATTGCCAAAAATTTCTCGAAAAGTGGAAAGCATGATTCATGCGTCGATGGCATCTTGTTCAAGTTTGTAATGTGGGAACGATCGTGGGTGGAACGGGTGCCTGCGCATGGACAGTCTCTCAATCGCTGCCCGATTGGCGGCATACTATTTTGTTCATGAGTCGGATTACTCCCGAAACTCAGAGAGAGTCACGCAGTATCGATCTCAGACAAATTACGCGAGTGACCGAGTCGCTTCTCACTGAACTTTCCCCCGATATGGTTCTCTACCATAATACGCGAAGGGCACGAGTTGATGATGATTGCTTGCACCGTCCATCTCTTTACTATCATCATTCCCGTAGCAACCTTTGGGAACAGATCACCTCAGTGGCTTGTTCGAGTTGGCTGGCAGAACTGTATCCTGAGGAAGTTCGACCTTCGGTACTATATCAAGCAGTTCCAAGACCACTGCGGGGTGACAACTCCAATCAAAGAAACAAGTTAGGACAAGAATTGAGAGTGGGACGTATTTGCACTCCTACCGATCACAAATGGCCCCGCGAGTTGATTCCCTTTTATCGACAATTGGCCGATCGGCATCCGACCGTCCGTTGGGAATTTGTCGGCTGCCCCGCCGCGCTTCAAGCCGATCTGCAACAAGCGGTACATGACAAGGCTCGATTCCATTCCGCGAATTGGTCTTCCCGGAGTCACTTTTGGGACTGGGATATCTCGTTGTATCATCATCCGAGTCTCACGGAATCATTCGGAAGGACTGTTGCGGAGGCGATGCGAACGGGATGCATTCCCGTGGTGGATAATCGCGGTGGCTTTCGGGAGCAATTGAAAGATCAGTCTGGATTTCTGTGTGATCATGTCGAAGACTTCTCGAACGCATTGACGACCTTATCCGACCCGAGCACCCGCATTTCTCGGTCTCGCCGATGTCGCGCGCTGGGCGATGATCACTTTTCTCTCAGCGTTTTTCGGGATCGATTGCTGTCCACATTTCAGCGGGTTGTAGCCGTCAATTCTTAAGCGTTACTGTCTCAGTCAGCAGAGACACATCGATCCTCGGCCCATGACCGGAGTTCTGAAATCTTTTCTCCCATCAAGACCGACAGCGGTTTGGTCTTGGCGACTTCGTCAAGAATATGCTGGTCGGTGAGATTTGTTCGCTCTCGAAATGCTGAGAACAGCGCACTGATGACGGCTTGTTCGATTTCTGAGCCTCCAAAATCGACGGCCGACTCTGCCAGATTTTTCAGATCGAACTTTGAGGGATCCCGATCACGTCGAGTCAGATGGATTTCGAAGATCTTTTCCCTCGCTTCCTGGGTCGGTAAGTCGATGAAAAAGACTTCGTCAAAGCGTCCCTTGCGCATCAGTTCGGGAGGCAAAGAGGTCACGTCGTTGGCCGTGGCAATGATGAAGATAGGATGTCGATGGTCCTGCATCCATGAAAGTAATGTTCCAAACATCCGCTTGGAAAGCCCCCCATCTGCAGAAGATGCGTTGGCCGAAGCAAACGCTTTCTCAATTTCATCGACCCACAAGACGACCGGAGCCATGGCTTCCGCCTGAGCTAATGCTTGACGCAGTTGGCTTTCACTTTCCCCGATAAATTTCTGATAGAGGACTCCCGGATCGAGTCGCAATAACGGCATCTGCCAGTCCGAGGCTACGGCTTTCGCACACAGGCTTTTTCCGCATCCAGGAATGCCCAACATCAAGACACCACGGGGAGGCTCCAGCCTAAATTCGCGAGCTTCACGAGAAAAACCTCCGCGTCGTTGTTTCAGCCACGCCTTCAAATTCTTCATTCCTCCCACATCTTCGGTCGAAAAATCGACACCAATCGATTCCAGGCAACCGGCCGATCCCAGTACCGTTCGCTTGGATTCAATAATCCGAGGAAGATCGGACTCATCGAGATGATAGTCGTCATAGATGGCCGACGCGATCACACGTTCCGCTTCATCGCAAGTGAGTCCTCTCAAACTTTGCACCAGATGTTCCAACTGCTTCGCAGTAATTTTGGAAGTGATCTCGTGCAACGATTGCGAATTCACTTTTTTGAAAGTATCCCGCACCACCTCTTCGAGTTCTTTCGCGGTCGGCCAGGGGACTTCGTGCTGAATCGTCAGGCGTTTGACTTCATCAGGAAGCGGCAGCGCGTCAATCAGGATGACGGTCGAACGTTTTTCCTGACAGGCTTGAAACAAATCGCGGAGTTGACGATAGACCTTGGCGTCTTTGCCATGGACTCCCAGATCACGAAAGATGAAGACGAACGAGCCGATGCAATCCTGAACGTGGGCTAAGGCTTCTGTCGATGATGAGGGTTGTACGACCGCTGCGCGGCGAATCCCTTGCCCATCAAACGGGACGAGTCCTTGTGTCATCGACCACTCCATGATTGAGCGATTCAATTCGCGGGCAGTTTCGTGGACAAGACTTAATACACGGGATTCGTCCGTCGATTGAATCGAGATGATCGGGTGCCCGGATTGAATGAGAAGTTTCAGCGATTCTGACATATTATCACCATTTGTACGGCTCGGGCATTAAGAATCAACGGGGCTGAAAGAGACAATCGCACAGCAGAGAGCCTGTCTCAAGAGAGTATTCGGAAAATCTCATGAAAATGGGCCCGCCAGTTGCCCGCTCAGATGCCATTTTGAGGCATGTTTTCGTAAGATGTTCTGTTCTATTCTCGATTCGTAAATCGGCTTGCCGAGTTCGCATACCCACAGGTTAGAAATCAGTAATTCCAGATGTTTATAAAACTGGGACAATTTGTCTCTCGTTTCTGGGGGCTGGTCCTCTGCGGATGGGTGCTGCTCCTTGTCGCGTTATATGCGGTGACTCCCCCGTTTGAAAGCATGCTGAAAGAAGGAGAGTTTGCTTTTCTGCCCACCGATTCTGACAGTGTGCAGGCGGAATTGCTTTTCGAAAAAGCCTTCCCGGATGACTTGTTGACCAGCACGGTCGTCATTGTCGCACGACGACCAGCGCGGCAAACCGGTCTCGAACAAGAAGATCGAGATTATATCCACGACACTCTTGTCCCGCTGCTGAGGGCCATCGGTGTTCGCTCGACGGCCGCAGAAGATGAGCCAGATGCCGCCGCAGATGTGAAGGCTGAGAAATATGTAAAGCAGTTTCAACATCTGAAGTTGACCGAAGAAGAGTCGGATTTGGTTTATCGTGTCCGGGATTGGACACATCCCCGGATTGGCCATCTGCTGGACTCCGAGGATGGTAAAGCGACATTGCTCATCATCTCGCTGACGACCGAGTTTGCAGCCGACGTCAACATTCCACTGATCTGGAAAATTGATCAACTTCGTGATGCATTAAAACTTCACGAAGATGAGGAACTGAGGATTCCTCCCGGTATGGAATTGTCGTTGAGTGGCACGGCAACCGTTGGCCGCGACATGCGAACTGCCAGTAAAGAAAGTGGTGAGCGGACAGAGTCGGCGACGATCATTCTGGTGCTCGTCCTTTTGATTCTGATTTATCGGGCACCGTTGCTCGCCATCATTCCTTTGATGACTGTCGGCGTGGCCGTGGCGACATCCATGTTTGTCCTGTCTGGGCTTGCTCAACTTGAGTTTTTGAGCCTCTTCAAAGACATCGAGATCTTTATCACGGTTCTCGTCTATGGAGCAGGAGTCGATTATTGCCTCTTCTTGATCGCTCGCTACAAAGAAGAACTCGATCATGGTGCGAGTTATTCCGAAGCAACGTCCGCGTCCATCGGAAAAGTGGGAGCCGCTTTGGCGGCGAGTGCGGGAACTTCGGGAATTGGCATCGGGATGATGTCGTTTGCAGAATTCGGTAAGTTTCAACAAGCCGGAAATGCGATTTTTATTGCCTTGATGATCTGTCTGGTAACCTCTCTGACCTTTGCACCGGCAATGATTCGTCTTTGCGGAAAGTGGGCATTTTGGCCTTACTTACCAAATGATACTGCACAGCGTGTCAGTTGGTTTTCACCAACAACCTTGATGGGCAGGCTGATGAAAGGTGATGCGGTCGAACAGTTCTGGGCCAAGATGTGTCAACGCATTGAAAAAGCTCCGGCCAAAATCTGGATTATTACTGTCAGTTTGATGCTGCCGTTTGCATTTTTTGGGACAGTATTTATTGATCAACTCAGTTACGGCCTGCTCTCGGAACTTCCCGATCACTATCTCAGCGTGCAAGGTGCTCGCGCTGCACAGCAGCACTTCCCACCCGGTGAAACAGGCCCGGCCCATGTTTTGCTCAAGAACCCTGCCATCGATTACACCAATTCTAATGTGATTGAACAGTTGGGCGTCATCTCTGAGAAAATTGAGGCCCATAAAGATGAGTTGGATGTTTCAGACGTTCGTAGCGTCAATAATCCCACAGGAATCACTAAACGAGCCGTCAAGTATCAAGCAGAGCTCGACAAGAATCTGGGCTTGATTGAACGCAGGGTGATCAATCAAAAAATCCGGGAATACTATGTGACGCAAGTCGATGAACTGGATCACAGCATCACGCGCTTCGATCTCGTCTTCACCAGTGATCCCTTTTCGAGAGACAGCATCGCCAACTTCAATCTCTTTCGGAAACGGATGAAAGAGTATGTCGCAGAATTCGACACTGCAATCCAAGCGTTCCACGAAGAAGAAATTGAAACACTCAAAGAAGAACTGCAGCAGCCGGGATTAGAAAAAGAAGAGCGTGCCGAACTTGAAACCACTTTGAAAGAGCTTAACGCTCAAGAGACTCCGCCGACAGAGTTATATTTTCTGGGCCCGACTGCCAGCATTGCCGACCTCAAAACCGTCACCGACCGCGACCAAATCAGAATTGAAGTTCTGGTGTTGGCGGCCGTCTTTGTGATTTTAGTGATGTTGTTGCGACGCATTATGATCTGCTTCTATCTGTTGATGAGTGTGTTTTTCACCTTTTTCGTTTCTCTGGGTTCGGCGGCGTTGTTCTTTTACATGCTGGATCCTTCGGGATTTGCTGGTCTCGATTGGAAAGTTCCCGTCTTCCTGTTCACGATCCTGATCGCTGTCGGAGAAGACTATAACATTCTCTTGATGACGCGCATCGAGGAAGAACAGAAAGAACATGGTCTCGTCCAAGGAGCATTGCTCGCGTTACAGAAGACGGGCAGTATTATTTCGAGTTGTGGTGTCATTATGGCGGGGACGTTCTCGTCACTGTTGTTTGGCACATTGTTGGGAATGCAGCAACTGGGATTGGCTCTCGCGTTTGGCGTGTTAGTCGATACCTTTATTGTTCGACCGATCCTTGTGCCGGCGTGGTTGGTCATGCTCTATCGCGGGTATTTTGGTCCGCTTGGTCGGTTTTTGGGAGCACCTCAAATCGACCCCAAAGATTCATCAACGACCTCCTCTCCTGATGCCGATGCTTCCGCCTAGAGTTCCACGATCCGAGGACGTTCCATGACGAGTCGGAAAATATTCGGATTGGGAACCGTCGTCCTCGATCATCAACTCTTTATCGATCATTTCCCCGAGGTTGATACGAAAATCGAAGCGAGCAATTCACGCTTACAAATTGGTGGACCAGTTCCTACGGCTCTCGTACTTCTTTCTCGACTTGGACACGACTGCTCATTTGCGGGGCTCTGGGGAGACGATCATCTCGGTAAAGTCATTGAAGAAGATTTCCAACGCGAATCAGTGAAATACTTCGCGGAATGTCGGCAACCAGGACTCGAAACGGGAGTCGCCCATGTTTGGGTCGAGCAATCAACCGGAAGTCGTACCATCGTTTGTCGAAGAGTCATTGAGAATGACGATCAACTCGCCGGTCTCTCGAATTCTCTCCCGGAAACGGGTGCCGTTCATCTCGATGGTTGGCCCGCTCGCTCGGCAATCGCACACGCACAAGCCGCGAAAGAGAAGGGGTTGACTGTGTTTCTCGATACCGGATCGCCCAAAGGAAGAACCGATGAACTATTAGCGTTGGTTGATGTTGTCAACACCCCGCGTCGATTCTTAATACAATACTTCGAGGACGACAACATCGAACAAGGAGCTCGGCAATTACTCGACTTTGGTCCTCGAATCATCACGATTACGAATGGTGATCAAGGAGCCTGGTTATTCACTCGGTCGGAATCACATTACTTGCCGGCGTACCCTGTCAATTCGGTCGATACTACGGGTGCTGGCGATGTGTTTTCGGGCGCGTTGATTCATGCCGTCTTAGAAGAGTGGCCTGCAGAACAAATCCTGAAATTTGCCTCTGCAGCAGCGGCGATCAAGTGCCAAAAACAAGGGAATCGTGAGGCGCTACCAACCTTACCTGAAATCGACCAGCTCATTGCTTCTCATCGATAATGACCGGTTCTCAGTCGGTGACAATTTTGAGATCGGGGAGTGCCGTCTTAAGTGCTTCCAAAGTTTCTTCTGAGGGCCCCACATACCGCAGTTGCAATTCCTTTAAGGATTTCAATGCAGCAAGCTTTGCAAGACCTTCATCAGTGACTCCCGTACCATTCAGGATTAATACTTCTAATGACGGCAGTTTGGTAATGGTGTTGATCGCCTCATCGGTAATGAAAGAGTCTTCCAAATCGAGAACTTTGAGATTTTCTAATCCCACCAAACCGACGATATTGGAGTCGTCCGTTGGAGTCTGCCGAAGATTGAGTTTTTCCAGGGTCTTCATTTTACCCACGGCTGCTAACCCTTCCTCGCCAAGAAAGTTCTCGAACAAATTCAGGTCCACAATTGATGGCAATGTGGAAAGAGTTACCAATCCCGGATCGCCAACCGGAGTGCCGCGAAGATTCAATGTTTTTAATTTTTCCAAATCCGCCAATGACTTCATTCCTTCATCACTGATGCCGTTCACTCTCATCAGGCTGATGAATTCGAGATTCTTGAGATCTGCCAGATACTTCAATCCTTCGTCAGTCACTTGAGTGTCATCGAGTTCAATGGCCTTTAGCTTGGGAAACTGATGTGCGGCTTCGAGAACTGCATCATTAAATGAGGGCCCCCAGACATTGATTCTTTCGAGGTTTTTGAGAGGAGCAAGCTGCTTGATGAAATCGGAGGAGGCGGAAGTTCCTTGAATCTTGATGCTTCTCAAGTGATCCATCGAGGCCAGGTATTTGGCTCCCTCATCGTCAATCTGCGTGAAACGAAGGTCGGCTTCTTTGAGCGAAGTTAAAGGCTGAAGATGTTTGAGGTCTTCGCTGGTGATATTGGTTCGCCGGAGATAAATGGCTTTGAGGTTTTTCAGGTTCGAAAGATGTTTGAGACCTTCTCCTGTCAGTTTTGTGTTATCCAATCCCAGAACCGTCAATGATGTCAATTTACCGACCGGCTTCATTCCCTCATCCGAAATTTCTGGACCGTACAATCTCAAATCGACAAGATTGGGGAGCCCTTCCAGATGTAATAAAGCCTCATCGCCAATGGGATAGTCGAGAGCATACATCTTTGTGATGCGTCCCTCATCATCTGCCACCAGACGAACATTCAGTTCTTCGAGAGCGGCAATTGCGTCTGGAGAATCCTCGGGACGAGGGTCGGCTGTTTCTGTTTTCTCTGGAGCGGTTTTCGAATCCGCATTGGGCGGTGCCGATGATTGTGGGCAACCCGTCATGAAGAGAGAAGATGCCAGACAGACGAAGAAAAATAGACGGTTCATGGTGTGGACTCAAATTCTACATGCTGAAACGATGTCGCGAAAACATGCCCGCGGCATATTTCCTCTTCATGCAGAATAATGGTCCTGATAGAGATTGGCAATTGACGATCTGAATTAGAGGTTTTCAGATCTGGCTCTACTGTTGCTCTTTCTCTTCACCGGCAAGCCGAATCCTCGCAGTGGTGTCGTTGTAGATTCCACCGGCTCCCGAAGAATAGGAGGGTTGAAAGGCGACCTGTTTCGGGATTTTGACATTAGGAGAGTATGAGGTTTGTCGAGTCGATTCTTCGATATCTTTCTTCAATGAACCATTCTGATATGGTCCCACACCGAGAACATACCAGTTGTTACGATCAGATTGAGCCAATGAAACTCCTCCTTCTCCCAAAATTTGTCCGCTCTTGGTGTGATAAGCAACAATCCCTATTTTTGCCGCTGCATCCTGACTCTCTTTGGTGATAAATCGTAACTCCGGGAGAGTCACCATTCCGGGAACGGCGACTTCAGGAATTCCTAAAAACATTTTGGAAGAATCAGTTCCAATACCACCACTTCGAACTTCCAGGCAGATTTCGGAGTCCTCTTTTTTGTCGGCAATCGAGACACCCTGCATCATCAGGCGATGCCGGATCGAGGCGACGGTATAATTTTTGTCGACAGAATCGATGTATTTTTCTTCGAGGAAAACAGAGTGTCCCGCGAAGGCACTAAAATCGACATGAGAGAGAGAATCGTCGATGGCGTTGGAGATCAATAATTGCTCAGTCGCAGTTCGAGCCGTGTTTGATGTGTTCGTTGATGTGCAACCTGTGAAAAGGGTTGTACATACGAGTAGACAAAACAGAAGGTCTCTCATGAGAACACCTGAAATAAAGTGATTGGAAGTAGGTATCAGGAAATTTCAGACGGAAGGTCTGACGAGGTGGGAAAAAATCGAAGATGATCTTTTGATAGGGGACAGAGTGATAAGTTTTAGGCAGGAATTCTGTCAAGACAGATCATTCCTCTGAGCACCTCTAAATCTTCAAATTTACCAAATCTTTCGTCGCGAAGATCTACGAAACGATGGAGAACAGAGTCGGAATCCCTATGATGAACTTACAGAGAATCAACTTCTGGAAATCTGACCAACGTGCCTGAGCGAGAGACCGATGAATAACGAGCGGATTGCCGCACAATTTGAAGAACTTGCCGATCTTCTGGAAATCCAAGGCGCCAATCCATTTCGGATTCGAGCATATCGGAATGCCGCTCGCACATTGGAAGGACTGACCGATTCCGTCGCCTCTTTGCTCAAGGATGGTGTCGATCTGACCGAGTTGGCCGGCATTGGAAAAGATCTCGCTGCGAAAATTGCCGAATTGGTCGAATCGGGAACGCTCGAACAACTGGAAGAGTTGAAAGCCGAAGTTCCCCCCGGTGTCCTCGATATCATGCGTCTTCCCGGCGTTGGCCCCAAAAAATCCGCCATGCTTTTCAAAGAGCTGAACATCACCAGCCTCGATGAATTAAAAGCGGCCGCACAGGCCGGTGAGACCCAAAAACTCAAAGGCTTCGCGAAGAAAACCGAAGACTCGATTCTGGCCAACATCGATCAAGCCGCTAAGTCCAAAGAACGGACATTCTTTGCCACTGCCGAGCCGATTGTCGAACAGATTGTCGAAACTTTGTCAGCACTTCCCTCCACACAACAGGTCACACCTGCGGGAAGTTTTCGACGGCGAAAAGAAACGATCGGCGATCTCGATATTCTCGTCACCTCCGACGCAGTGGATGAGGTGATGGACGCACTTGCCAATCACGAATTGGTCGAAGAAGAGTTGCAACGTGGGGAGACCAAGCAGCGCGTACGATTGTTCAATGATTTGGAAATGGATTTGCGCGTGGTTCCGGCAAAGTCTTACGGAGCCGCGATGCAGTATTTCACTGGATCAAAAGAACACAATATCACGATGCGAAAGCGTGCCCAGAAACAAGACCTCGAATTGAACGAGTATGGTCTGTTCTCGGGAGAGAAGTCGATTGCCGGTGAAACGGAGGAAGAAATCTACCAGGCACTCGGCCTGGCATGGATTCCTCCCGAGTTGCGAGAAGATTGTGGCGAGTTTGAACTCGCTGAGAACGACAATCTTCCCGAACTGGTGACGCTCGATCAGATTCGCGGTGACTTGCATATGCACACCACGGCGACCGATGGAACTGCTTCCATTGAAGAAATGATCGCGGCTGCCAAGGAGCGTGGCCGAAAATATATTGCCATCACCGATCATTCAAAGCGGGTCACAATGGCCAACGGTCTCGATACAGATCGACTTCGTGAGCATTGGAAGAACATCCGCAAGATTGCTGAGAAGACCAAAGGCATCGAGGTGATGTGTGGTATCGAATGCGACATCCTCGAAGATGCCACTCTCGATCTCCCGGATGATGTGTTGGCTGAAGCCGATTGGGTCTTGGCGGTGTTGCATTATGGTTTGAAACAAGACAAACAACAAATTCATAAGAGACTAATGACCGCGATCCAAAATCCCCACGTCGATATCATCGGCCATCCCACCGGGCGAATCATCGGAAAACGCCCCGGAGCCGAGATGGAGATGTCCGAGATTCTCAAAGCCGCCGCCGACAATTCTGTCATGATGGAAATCAATGCTCATCCAAGTCGATTGGATTTGAATGCCAATCATGCTGCTGCCGCCAAAGATCTCGGAATCCCGATCGTCATCAGTACGGACGCACATTCGACCGGGGGAATGGATGTCATGAAATATGGCATCTTTCAGGCGCGTCGAGCGGGATTAACGGCCTCAGATGTCGCGAATACCCGAACTTGGTCGCAATTCAAAAAGCTGTTGAAATAAGCAGTTCCGGCGATCATACACGATTTGAAGCACTCACCGATTTGCAAATCGGCTCGTCCCTCTCAACAATAGAATGATCATTCCCGCAAGATTCTCCCGAAAGGAGTTCACCATGTTTCGTAAGACGATTTCGATGCTGACTTGTCTCGCTGCTTTGTCGATGACTGGTCTGGTGTCAGGCGAAGATGTCAAAATCAAAGCGATTACTTTAGATGTCCCCAAAAGCTGGGAACAACAACCAGCCAGTAACCGATTACGCTTGGCGGAATTCAAAATCAAGCCAGCTGAAGGAGAGACCGATGCGGAAATCGTGGTTTACTCGTTCGGTGGTGGAGGAGGCGGAGTTGCTGCCAACGTGAGTCGATGGGTCAAACAGTTTGAAGCGGAAGGCCGCGAAGTGAAAGTGACCGAAGGGAAATCCAAAGCGGGAGAGTATGTCCTGGTCGATATCTCGGGGACTTACAACAAACCTGTCGGGCCTCCCATTCGCCAACAAACCGAAAAAACTCCCAACTCGCGCATGCTGGCTGCCATTATTAACGTCGGTGAAGAAGGTAATTACTTCTTGAAATTAACTGGCGGAAAGAAAACCGTTGAAGCTCAGGTCGAGGATTTCCGCAAATCGTTCGGATCGGACAAATCGTCCGAGAAGCCTTTCGAGCAGTGATGGTCAATGTTAACCGCGCAAGCAAAAAGCCCGGCGAAATTTCGTCGGGCTGTTTTTGTTTCTGCAGCTTTGTCCAATAATTAGCGCAAAGCTTTATGACACGTTTTGCAACGCTTTTTCATCGCAACCAGTTTACCACATTTGGGACAACGGGCATTTTTGCGGGCTTTTTTCAGTTTTGTTCGAGGGCGTAGGACCATGGTTCTGTTTCCGAAAATCGAATCTGTGAAAGTTTCTGCGAATCTCTAGTATAGATTTCGCGGGAAAAAATCACAAACGACTCAGTCTCGCAATCTGGCGAATTTTCTCACAGGGTGCCAAGAAGTGAAGAACGAACTCGACAAGCAACCCATTGATGGTGAATTACGACGATTGTGTGGCTTGCAACTGCTTGTCGCTCTGTTTGCGGCGGCACAGATCGGGACTTCATTTCGGCTCTGGACGCCACAATCGGAATTTCCGCAAGTCCCTGTGATACAGGGGTTTGTCTGGCCTGACTTCATGGCTTGGTTGCTGCTGTCAGGGGTGGGAATCGCGATTGTGGGGCAATTTGTCGGAGCGTGTCGAGGAACTGCCTCGCGGTGGGCTGCTTTGATGTTTCTGCTCACCACAGGGGGATTATTGCTCGAAGATCAACACCGGGCACAACCCTGGATGATTCACTATCTGTGGATCTCAGTTCTGATTTTGATCGGTCGGCCTCGCAGAACACTGACGTTGGTCCTGACCCTGACGGCTAGTTTGTATGTCTATTCAGCGATTTCAAAAGCCAATTTGATGTTTCTGGAACAACACGGTCAGGTGATCCTTTCGGGACTCTTTCGCTCTCTCAGTCTCGATCTGGACCGGATCCCGGAAGCCATTCGACGTCTCCTCATTGCCGGGTTTCCCGTCGGAGAATGTATGATCGCCGTGGGATTGCTCATTCCTCGAACCCGTCAACTGGCCGCGTTTGTGGCGATGATCATGCATGGTTTGCTGATTCTTACCTTCAGTTCGCGGGGCCTCAATCACGAATGGAGTGTTCTCCTCTGGAACGGCTTTTTTCTGACTCAGGCTCTCCTGCTATGGGTGATTCCTGAGAGACATCGGAAAAGCGATCAGGTTATTTCTCTCACTTCGCCCCACCGTCGTGATTGGATCAAGAGAAGTATGGTTGTCCTGCTTTGGAGTTTTCCCATCCTGAGACTGACGGGACATCTCGATCAGTGGGTCGGCTGGTCTCTCTACAGCCCGCGCGAAGTTGTTGTTCGAGTTTTCTTGAAAGAACCTCCCGATCAGATCGACAAAGAGTTCCCCGATTTCACGAGCGCTCCCTATCAGTGGATTCAGGGAGAGGCCGGGCCGTTGGCGTTTGTTTCGGATCGCTGGTCTATCGCGGAACTGCATGTGCCGTTAAACCCGGAACCTCGAATCGAGTTTGCCGTGGCGTGGGCATTGTGCGAAAAATACGACTGTTGGGATCAGCTGACGCTCGTCGTCGAACGCCGAGATTTGATGTCAACGACAGAACGCGAATCGGAACAATTTTCGGGACGTGCCGAACTCGAAGAGTTAAGTCGTCAGTTCCATTTGCCGACTCAATCCAATCATCGGTTTCTCGATGGAAACGAATTGGCGCAATAAAAAACACTCCAAAATCTGGAGTGTTTTTTTGTTTCAGTGCTGACTCGCCAGTTTCAATCGAATTCAGGGCGACGCATGCCGAGCTGTTCTTTCAGACGGCAGACTATGCTGGAGTGCATCTGGCTCACACGCGATTCGGACAGGCCGAGAGTAGAACCAATTTCTTTCATCGTCAGTTCTTCATAGTAATAAAGGATGATGATGAGTCGTTCGTTGCGGTTGAGACCTTTGGTCACGAGTTTCATGATGTCGAGTTTCTGGATGCTGTTTGTGGGGTCTTCCCCTTTTGCATCTTCCAGAATGTCAATTTCCCGAACATCTTTGTAACTGTCAGTTTCGTACCACTTCTTGTTCAAGCTGACGACACCAACTGCATTCGCATCGTTTTTCAGCTTCTCGTATTCTTCGAGTGGTAGTTCGAGCTTCTGAGCCACAGCCGAATCGCTGGGTGGTCCACCCGCTTCGGCTTCGGCTTGTTTACGAGCCGCTTCCAGCTTGCTGGCTTTACTGCGAACAAGACGAGGAACCCAGTCCATTGTTCGTAGTTCGTCGAGCATTGCTCCACGAATACGAGGGACGCAATAGGTTTCAAATTTGACACCTCGTTCGAGATCGAAAGCCTCAATGGCATCCATCAAACCGAACACGCCAGCCGACATCAGGTCGTTCATGTCGACCCCGTCAGGCAATTTAGCCCACACTCGTTCGGCATTATATCGAACCAAAGGCAGATACTTCTCAATCAGGCGATTGCGCAATGCCTGATCGGTCTGGTCCTGCTTGAATATCGTCCAAAGCTGTAATGTGGCGTCATCGACCTTCGTTGCCATGGAACTCTCCGTCGGATTTATAGTTTGTCTGTCGATCAGTGTGATGTTTTTATTCGGCCGAAATCGAACGCTTCGGCGCGGGGTGTGTTGCGAATCTTTGAAGGAGATTCGCAGCCAACAATGTGTTTCATACGAGACGTATTGAGGGCCTGTATCTTCTATCGGTCGTTACAACCGTCAAATTTAATAAATTCGGCATAATCCTAAATTTCTTTTCAATCAGTAAACTCGCTGCAAAACACGCAATCCCCCAGGATCTATGCGGCTCTTCTCAATTGCCAATCTGACTCTGCGTGATTTTGAAAACGATCCACGAAACTCTTCTTCTCACCCGAAGCTTTCAAGCTCGAAAGCCAGCGACTCGCCAAACCATCGATGGTTGACTGAATCGATTCTGCAAACTTCGCGTTTGCAGCCTGTTTGAATTTTTGATCATGCGGCACGAACCCGGCTGCCGAGATCGAACGTTGAAGAAACAATTTGGTCGTTTGTTGAAGTCGATCTATGACATCAAAGGCTTCTTCGGATGAATCGACCTGATTGACCAGGAGTGATGTTCGCGACAATAAATCGGGTGATTGCTTGATGAAGGCGTAAGTGGCAGCCACCGCCGTCGGTTCCGAAGTACAAACGAGCCACGACGAATCGCAAATTGAGATCAGGGATTGAACTTCCCCGCCAACCGTTCCCGGCAAGTCGAGAATCAGAACATCAAACATGCTCTGCCAGGTTTGAATGGCCGACTGAAGTGTTTCTGATTGTTCCCGAAGTGCAGTGGTCAAATTGCTGATGCCATTTCCCAACAGGAATTGAATCCCTTCAGGACCGGAAGTCAGAATTTCTTCGGCAGTGCGAGCTCCCGTCATCAAATGTGACAGAGTCCACGAATGCTGAATCCCCGACAACAGATCGTGAGAGGCGTTTCCATTCACGTCCCAAACACAAACTTTGTACCCTGCTTTGGCAAACGAACTAGCCGTCTGAATTGCCAGAGTTGTTTTTCCCACGCCTCCCTTGGCACTGGTGATTCCCAGAGTTTTTGCCAACGGAGTATTATCGATCGAATTTTTGGAGTTCAAAATCAAACGCCTTTGTTCCATCAATGTTCGGAGGGCTTGTGCCTGATCGGTCATTTGAAATGCCAGGTTCAATATAATGAGTGAAAGTTAAATCTGTCTTAGTTCAAGGTGTCTCGACCGAGAATGAGTCGGGCGAGACGGTCATACAGGGCAGGTTCAATATCATCGGGGACATTTTGTCCCGTTGTCAGATAACTCACGGGGAGATTCAGTTCCCGATTGAGGGACAGAATCGAGCCCAAGCTCTCAGCTTCGTCGAGTTTCGTAAGAATCAGCGAAGTCACATTGGCACACGAAAAGTTTCTGGCCGTCGATAGCAGGCTCTTCATGCTTGCCGTCAAACTCATCACCAGATGAACTTCGTCAACGTGGGCCGCTTCGAGCAACTGTTTTAACTCTTTGATCTTCAATTCATCTTTTGGACTACGCCCTGCCGTATCGATCAGCACCAAATCCATCTCAGACAGCTCGTCCATCGCTTGCTGCATTTCTTGTGGACTTGTCACAATCTTCATGGGCAGATCGATGATTTCCGCATAAGTGCGAAGTTGTTCGACGGCAGCAATGCGGTAGGTGTCAACCGTCACCAGTCCCATCTTGATTCCGTCACGAAGCCGAAAGTTCGCTGCCAACTTGGCGATTGTGGTTGTTTTGCCAACACCGGTCGGGCCAACTAACGCGACCACTTTTTGTTTTTGAGAAGTGACTTGAATCGGACCCTGGCAATTGAGTTCTCGTTCCACCATTCCCGTCAGCAGATGACGGGCTCTCTCGGGTTGCTCGGAAACCAATGCCCCGGCTTCCTGTCGCAAACGATAAATCAAATCGCGAGCGAGATTCTCGTCCAGATCGACATCAATCAGCTCGGCATACAAATCAAACAGTTCGACAGGAACATCAGCCGATGAACTGATAATCTGTTGTTGCCCCATTTGTTCCAACATCGTCTGAATCGAATTTAATCGATCTTCTAATGCCGATAAACGATGCGGTGCATCGGTCTGTTCGAGTGATACTGATTCTGAAGAAGATGTTTCGGTTTCCTCCACTGACTGACTCAGAGACTGTTCGTCCATCGATTCGAGGTCGAGGCCCGCGGAATCGGAAAAGTCGATGGCTGCACGTTCCCAACGCGCACCGACACCGGCAGTCACTTCAACTTCTGTTTTCGTTTTGAACCAGGTCAACAGCCGATTTTGTGGAACCTCGCGGCTTTGCAAAATCACTGCTTCTGCGCCCAGATCTTGTTGCACAAGCTTCATGGCGTCTTCTAAGGAAGCTGCTCGAAATGTTCTGATTTCAGACATAAATCTATCCTGAGTCTCTTAAGTGGCCGGTTCAGCCACGAACGATTGTGATCTGTTTTGTGTGGCCAGATTCTGACCATAAATCTTTTTGTAAGTATGGATTTCGGTGTCGCGACTGATTTCCTGATGAGCCAAGACACCTAGTCGCGGCAGGCTATTGCGTGTCATTCGCTTCAAGGCCGGACGAAGATTCGATTCACAAATGAGTACCGGAGTAAATCCATCAGTAATCATCTGGCCCACTCGTTGATTCAATTCCACTAACAACGCTTGTTGGCGTTCCCGGTCGATTCGCAGGAAAGGAATGTTGTCATCCCAAGCCACGAGAGGAATCAACTCTTCCTCTAACCGTGCGTCGAGAACGAGAGCTGTTAACTCTCGGCTTTCATCCCGATAAGGTTCGACAATGACACCAGCAAGTCTCCGTCGAACCAGTTCGGCAAGGAGTCCCGATTGATGGACACGTGAGTTATAATCGCCCATTGTCTGCAAGATGGTTTCCAAATCTCGAATCGGCACTCGTTCTTCCAAGAGTGACGTTAACACCTGATGGATTTTGACCGTGTTGATGACATTAGGAACCAGCTCTTCAACCATTCTCGGAGCCTTCTGCTTCAAGCGGTCCAGCAACTCATGAACCTGTTGACGGGTGAGCAGTTCAGCGGCATGTTCGTGTACAACTTCGGCAAAATGAATAATGAGAGCCCTTGAGGGTTCAACCACACGATATCCATAAGATCGTGCCGTCTCTGCCTGACGAGATTCAATCCATTTTGCCCGCAGTAGTTCGCTGCTGGTCTGCAATTCAATCCCGGCAATCTGACGACTGGTGTGAGGTGTTTCGAGGGCCAGAAATCCATCGGGATAGGCAGTGCCACGCGCAAATTCGACCCCTTTGATGCGGATTCGATATTCATGTCGGTCGAGGGTCAAGTCATCCCGGATTCGGACGCTGGGGACAATCAGCCCCAACTCTTCCGCGATTTGATGCCTCAGATTCGAGAGACTTTTCAGTAGATCGCCGTGTTCTTGTTTGGTCAGCTTCAACAATCCCAATCCCAATGACAATTCCAACGGTTCCACATGCAAACGCTCGAAGAGATCACTCTTTGGTTCGGAGTTGGAACTGGCAGAACTTTCGGCTGTTGATGGTTTGGATTCAGTTTCTTCGGTAGATGTTTCAGGAGAGGTTTTGATGAGATTCGCCACAAGCAGGCAGCCTGCTGAAAGACCCAACAGAGGAATCATGGGAAGTCCCGTAAACGCCAAAACACCCAGTAGAATTGCGGAAAAGTTGAGAGCGGCTGAAGATTGCAGCAGTTGTGAGGCGGCGTCTTGTGAGAGATTGGAATCTGCCGAGCTGCGAGTGATCAAAAACCCCGTTGCCAAGGCGATCAGGAACGCAGGGATCTGCGAGACCAATCCGTCACCGATCGTCAACGTGGTGAAGATTTCTGCCGCTTCCACGAGTCCCATCGAATTCTGAACAAGACCAATATACAAGCCACCGAGTACGTTGACCGCAGTGATCGCCATTCCCGCCAGAGCGTCTCCCGTGACAAACTTCCCGGCACCATCCATGGCTCCGTAGAAGTCGGCTTGCTGGGAAAGTTCCACACGACGGCGTTGTGCTTCTTTCTGATCGATGAGTCCCGCATTCAAATCGGCGTCGATGGCGAGTTGCTTGCCGGGCAGTCCATCTAAAGTAAATCGGGCCGCCACTTCACTGATGCGGGAAGCACCCCGAGTGATGACCAGAAATTGAATGATGATCAGGATCATGAAAATGACCATTCCAATGACCAGATTTCCACCCGCGACAAAATCGCCGAACGAACGAATCATTCCACCGGCTGCATCGAGTCGTTCGGTCGCACCGTTAGTCAAAATCAAACGTGTGGAAGCGATGTTCAGAACCAGTCGAGTCAGTGTGGTTCCCAATAGAAGAACCGGGAAGACGTTGAAGTCGAGCGGTTTGCGAACATGAATGGCGGTCAGCAGAATGAGGACGGCTGCGGTCATATTTCCCACCAGCAACAAGTCCATCAGGACTGTCGGGATCGGCACCACCAATAAGCCAATGGCCATGATGATCAGAACAGGAAATAGGACGCCCAAATATTCCAGTCGTTTTGACGGAACGTGGGACGACGCAACGGATGGCATCCGTGCCTCCGAACTTAAAAAAGGAATGGATTGTCGAACTGTTTTGGTATCTCGAGATCAGGACGATCTCTTTGAGGTGAGACTCGACTTGTATGGCATCGAGAATTTTCTGTCTAGCTTTGTCAGCCCGTTTTGGGCTCCACTGTTCTTTATATTAAAAATATTACAAACTGTGTTCTCTCAGTTACTTACCGACGGTTTATGATCCGCTAGACACATTTCGAAATTCCGATGACTGAACCACTTTCCACAAATCACAATCATCGAGAAAATCACCTGAAATTAGAGGTTCGACGGGGATTGCTTCACCTGTCGAGTCACCTCAAAGTGACCGCAACAGCCAACTTCCTCAGACAGAGACTGACCGGAATCTCGAAACAGCAGGATTGGGATTCAGTCCAGTTTTCAATTTCAGTTGATGAGAAAGAACTGAGCATCCAGGAAGACTGGGAGTTTTGCGACAACCAGGTCGTCACGTTAGGGTTGGTTGTGAAAGAGTTAGAAACTCTTGCCAGCGATTCAATCTCCGTCCCGGTCGGTCAAATTGAAATGAATCAAGTGGGGCGATTGAAACACCTCTGGTCCCAAAATCGAATTGACCAATCAGGAACCAACCTGATTCTGGTCGGCATGCCGGGGACCGGGAAATCGACTGTCGGGAAAAAGCTCGCAGAACGCTTATCTTGCTCATTTTACGATTTGGATGAGCTGATCCAGTCCGAGTCGGGAAAGTCTTTGGAGGAGATGATTCGAGAGCAAGGCTACGAACATTTTCTCAATGTGGAAGCGGATGCCGCGATCAAATTCGCGAAAGAGAACTCCGTCCTGGCAACGGGAGGAAGCGTGATTTATCGCCCCTCGGCCATGCTCTCACTGCAAAATCAGGGGACCATCATCTACCTGGAAACTCCGATTGAAGAACTGCGCAAACGTCTTTCTGATTTGAAGCAACGAGGAGTCGTTTTGGACGAGTCGCAGTCTTTGGAGGATCTCTACAATCAACGAGAGCCGTTTTACGAATGCTATCACGATCTTAAGATCGACACTTCGCAACTGACGATTGATCAAACCGTCGATCAAATCATTCTCCAAACTTCTCGCGGATCAGCCCGGTGAGTTACTGTTTGTTTTCTTGTAGCGATCGCAGGTAAGCAAGCAAATCACGCAATTCGTCAGGAGAGAGCTGTTTGTGAATTCCCTCCGGCATCACCGAGACGGGAGATTGTTTCAGCACTTCGATCTCAGAACGTGAAAGTCGAATCGTACGTCGGTCTGTTGTGGTGAGAATGATTTCGGTGGCGGTCTCTGATTGAATCACTCCGCTGTAGCTGCGACCTGCATCCGTCACCACAGTATAGGCTTCGTACCCTCGCGCAAAACTGGCACTCGGAAACACAATCGCTTCCAGCAAATCTCGTTCATTACGAATACGACCAATCTGTGACAAATCGGGGCCAACCTGTCCGCCTTCATTTCCCACACGATGGCAACCAGAACATGCCGCCTTTCGACTCGAGAAGACTCGATTCCCATGTTCGGGCGAGCCGCCTTCCAATTGCGAAAGCATCGATTGCAACTGCTGTTGGCGATTCCCGATCCCCTGTTTCCGACTCTCGATGAGATTGGCCAGCAGTTTGGTTACCTCGGTAGTTGTGCTCCATTCGATCCAGTGATCAAGTTCCTGCTCTGTAAAACGATCCGCCGCATTTTGCTCCAAAATACTTTGCAGGTAAGACTGTTGGAGTTTTGCAGATCCCGTTTTCATGAATGACTTGAGAACAGGAAGTACATGAGCGGGAGCGTCTGACAACCTCGATGCCACGAATTCTAGTTGAGAATCTGAGAGTTGCGGGAAACTCACCAGAGCATCTGCCGCAGTCAATGAGGATAGTGTTTGTTCCTGGTCGGTCAGAAGCCTGATGAGAAAACGGAGTGCAACATCGGGAACAGGATCGAGCCTGGGAGAAATGACCGACAATGCGGCAAGAGCAATATCGTCACGCGATCGATGCGTTTTGAAGATCTCCAGAATTTTTGGATCGAAGTTTTTCGCACCGGTTTTTCGGATGAGCCTTAATGTCTGCATCATGATCTCTTCAGAAGAGTGGTTTAATCCCGGCTCGAATGCTGAGTACCAAGTTTCGTCCAAATGATGAAGGGCGACCAAATCGAGAGTTTCTAACAAAAAACGTCGGACATCCTGTGATGTTGAAGCTTGCTGCAAGGTATTTTTCACCGTCGAAGAGACTTCTTCACGATCAAACGTGGCAGGCAGGAAACCTCGCAATAAACTCTGTTGTTCGACAGATAATTCTGCGGAGGACAACCAAACAGAAAGCTGACTCCGTGTTTCTTCAATCCACTCTGGATGTTGCTCAATCACTCGCAACGCCTCTTCCTGCAGCAACTGATCGTGGGAGGAGAGCAGCGTGAAGACATCGGCGGACTTGAGTGTTTCGCCAGCTTGTTGAGAAAGGGCAATCAGAGACGCTCGACGGATTGTGGGGCTCTCGTGACTTAACGCACCTTGAAGAGTTTTTGTTTCTCCTACTTTCAAAAGAGCATGCACAATCGTGTGTTCGAGATGGCGGTCGAGTTGTTTGTTTTCAAGAACTTCCAGCAATGATGCGGTCAACTCTTGCCGCTCAGAACCGGGCGTTGTTTGACCACTCCGCCCGACGATCTCTTCAATCGTTCTGGCGGCGACTCGTTGAACGTGCAGGTTGGGTGAATCCAATTGTGACAGCACAGAGCCGAGAGGCTTAAGATTGGGTGAAAGGTCGGCGAGCACCTTCATCGCCACGATTCGGACCGACTCGGAGTCGTCTTGCAGGAAGCCGATCAATTGAGCCAGTTCGGAGTCATTCCCTGATGTCGTTTCAGGACTGATACGTGAAATGGCCCACAGATAGTTGCAACGAAATTTCTCAGACTTTTTCGACCAGGGAATCGACTTTGCGAAGCGGAATGCTCTGGAACGGTCTCTTCCAAAATGGAGTGCCAATTTGTCGATGGCCAATTCGCGAACTGCGGGGCGTGGGTCATCGAGATAATTTGCCAGTTGTGCTGACTTCAAACTGTCCCATAAGATGTCCTTTCCACGAGGATCGGCGACTTGATGTGCGCCTGTCTTGCGGATGCGGTAGATGGCTCCTTTCAAATCGGGTTTGGCAATTTGCGACGCCGGGCAACCAATCCGAAACCAACCTCCCGTATCGATGACCAAAAGACTTCCGTCAGCATCTTCGATCACATCGGTCGGGTGAAAGTCCGGATTGTCGGAGATCAGAAAATCCTCTTCCGTCGAAGTCCAGGTACTTCCCGAGGGTGTCAGGATCGAGCGGACGATTCGATGCGTATTAAAGACCGAGATGAAATAGTTGTCTTGAAATTCCCGCCCAAACTGCGAGGAACGATATCGCGTCGTACCAGAAACGGCCACATGACCGAGTGAAGAGATCGGTGAGAGCAGTGAGCCGGTGTGATCGAATTCTGCAACGCAATCTCCCTGATCTTTTCGGGGATACACTCCATCAGGCAGCCAATGAACGAGCGCATCGACCCGCGGACGACCGAACATAATATTGACCGTCCCAACCACTTCACCCGTCTCGGAGAAATCGACCTCGACAGGATTGTCCATTCCACCGCCGCAAAATGTCTTGAGATCGCTGCCGTCGGGACGACAGGAAAAAATTCTGGCTGCTTTTCCAGTGCTGATGATCTGTCCTGTCTCATCCTGAAATTCGTGACCGTGTCGTCCGTCGCACCAGAATATCCGACCATTGGGTGAGAGAAAGCAACCATGAACGCTGGCCGCATTTCCGCTGAACCCGAAGGTGCCCGCCAGTTTCTCCCGCACATCGGCGACGCCATCGTCGTCGGTATCTTGTAATCGCCAAATATACGGGGGGCTCGCCACATATAAAGAATCGCGATACCAAAGAGCGCCCATCGGCAGAGTCATGCCGTCGGCGAAGATCGTGCTTTGATCGAACTTTCCATCACCGTCGGTATCTTCCAGACGCCGAATCATATTCGGGGGCGCTTCGAGCAAATCATTCGCGCGAAGATTGAGGCCTGCACTTTCGGCAATATAGAGTCGTCCTTTGTGGTCGAATCCCCCCATCATCGGATGTTCAATAAGTGGAGACTCGGCAACGACTTCAATCTCAAACCCAGAGGGAACTTGGGGAAGTTCTGATTGTGCCTCACCAATGGAGAGCAAAAGGATCATCAAAAATAGTAGAGCGGGACGCAAATATCGCACGACGGACTCCGAACTCTCGAGATAGTGTTCGTCGCCGAATCACTCGAGCAGGCGACGTGACAGACCGTTGAAAGCTCAAATCTGTTGATTCAACAGTCTGCTATCCACCAGCTTGCAGGATCCGCAGCTCTTTCGGAAGCGGAAAATGAACATTCTCTTCCCGTAGGACTTCTTCACGCATAGTGGCCGAGTATTTGCTCACAATGTGATCGACCACCTCTTCGACGACAATTTCCGGTGCGCTCGCACCTGCGGTGATCAAAACCGTCTGCACACCCTCAAACCAGTCACTCTGGAGCTCGTTTTTTCCGTCAATGAGATACGCCGGTTTGCCCAGTGTCCGTCCGATTTCCATCAGTCGACGGGAATTGGAACTGTTCTGGCTGCCCAGTACTAAAAGCAAGTCGGATTGTGGAACAAGTTGATCCACTGCATGTTGACGGTTGGTAGTGGCGTAGCAGATATCTTCTTTGGGAGGAGAGACAATTTTGGGATAACGACTTTTCAAGGCCTCAATGACCAGACTGGCTTCTTCGACACTCAATGTGGTTTGTGTGAGATAGGCAAGTTTATCGTCGTCTTCAAATGGTAATTCTCCAACCTCTTCGGGAGTTTCCACCAGAGTGATCGATTCAGGAGCCTCTCCCATCGTGCCCATCACTTCATCGTGACCTTCGTGTCCGATCAGGATAATGTTGTAATGCTCTCGCGCGTATTTGACCGCTTCTAAATGAACTTTGGTGACGAGCGGACACGTGGCATCTATCGTTTGCAAATTTCTCTCTTGGGAAATTTTACGAATTTCAGGAGAGACGCCATGCGCGCTAAACAACAAGATCGAACCTTCCGGGACTTCCTCCACGGAATTCACAAAAACGACTCCCTGATCGACGAATCGTTCCACCACATATTTGTTGTGAACAATTTCGTGATAAACGTAAATTCCGTCCCCAAACAGCTTCAGCGCCTGATCGAGGCATTCGATTGCCATATTGACGCCGGCACAAAAGCCGCGCGGATTCGCCAGAATAATTTCCATCAGATTCTCGTGTTCAGTCGGGGATTGTGATCATCCTGCTAGTGTGGTGTCTCATTTATATAAGGGATTATTACGGCAGTTCACGACCGCTGGGAAACCAATCAGTGTTTGATGATCTTGCAAACTTGCATGCCACCCCCTCCTCCTCTGGAGGAGCGGGCCGGGGTGAGGAGGCATCAATCTCAGTTCCACGACCTCCTCATCCGCCCTGTCGGGCACCTTCTCCTCCAAAGGAGGAGAAGGATATCATCAACAACTGCAGAAAGTCATCACAGCAAGTCATTAATGCAGCCAGATAATCGCTCAAAGGTTTGAGACACTCCACTTGATCATTCTAGTCCGCCCGACCACAAGTCGAAAGTCCACGATTCGAGGATTGGAATTATTCGACAGTCACGCTTTTGGCCAGATTTCGAGGGCGATCGACCTCGCAACCACGCAGAACGGCGATCTGATACGCCAATAATTGAAGAGGAATCGAGGCGACCAACGGTTGCAGATACTCTTCCACATCGGGAACTTCGATCACATGATCGGCCAATCGCTTCACGCGATCATCCCCCTTGCAAGCAATCGCGATGACCGGACCTTTCCTCGCTTTGATCTCTTCGAGATTACTGATCACTTTGGGATAGATACCTCCGCGAGGAACCACAAAAACGCTTGGCGTGCGTTCTTCCACCAGAGCAATCGGTCCATGTTTCATCTCGGCAGCCGGATATCCTTCCGCGTGAATATAGCTGATCTCTTTCAGCTTTAACGCCCCTTCGAGCGCAACGGGGAAGTTATAGAGACGACCAAGATACAGAAAGTTATCGTAGTCGTAGTATTTCTGGGCAATGTCTTTCACCTGGTCGAAGCATTTGAGCGTCTCGGCAATTTGTTCCGGCATTTGCTGAAGAGATTGAATCATTTTTTGACCGGCGGGATGAGACAAGTGTCTCATTCGGCCCAGGTACAGCGCCAATAAGGTCAGAGCCGTGACTTGCGAAGTGAAGGCTTTGGTGGATGCCACCCCGACTTCGGTTCCTGCGTGTAAGTAGATTCCTCCATCCGCTTCGCGAGCGATGGTGGATCCCACGACGTTGCAGATGGCGAGCGAAGAATGTCCTTTCCGTTGAGTCTCGCGCATGGCGGCCAGCGTGTCGGCGGTCTCGCCCGATTGAGTGATCGCAAACAACATCGTGTTACGGCCCATTGGGGGATTGCGATAACGGAGTTCACTCGCATATTCGACTTCTGTGGGAATCCGTGCGAACTCTTCCAACAGATATTCTCCGACCAAACCGGCATGCCAACTTGTTCCACAAGCTGTCAGCACAATTCGATCGACTTTGCGGAGTTGCTGCGGATCGAGATTCAGACCACCGAACACAGCCGTTGCCTCGTCTTCATCCAAACGACCGCGCATCGCATTTTCGACCGTCATGGGTTGCTCGAAGATCTCTTTGAGCATGAAGTGCTCATAATGGC
>Ga0055584_100000841_pt1 | contig 29487 bp, 25 predicted proteins | sample OSDHelmetaG_FD_58716 | JGI IMG/M metagenome (GOLD analysis project Ga0055584, IMG submission 58716) | Pelagic marine sediment microbial communities from the LTER site Helgoland, North Sea, for post-phytoplankton bloom and carbon turnover... | ecosystem: Environmental > Aquatic > Marine >... | reverse complement strand
ATCACGGAAATCTTTCAAACTTTCAATGCTAAGCTTCTTCGCATTGTGGGCGGGATTCTGACCTTCTATAGCTGAAAAAGCGTAGCCTTTTACAGTTTTTGCCAGAATAACAGTTGGCCTATCTGTTGTATCAACAGCTTGCTTGTATGCTGCATAAACCTTAAATGGATCATGACCCCCACGATTAAGATTCATAATTTCATCATCAGATAGGTGTTCAACCATTTTCAATAATTCAGGGCTTTTACCGAAGAAGTGCTCGCGGGTATATGCCCCGCCACGACTTTTATAGGTCTGATATTCGCCATCGACTACTTCATTCATGCGAGCCTGCAAAAGACCTTCAGTATCATTCGCCAATAGCTCATCCCAATGCCTGCCCCAAACGACCTTAATTACATTCCAGCCATTACCTCGGAATATGCCTTCCAGTTCTTGTATGATTTTGCCATTTCCACGGACAGGTCCGTCCAGACGCTGCAGGTTACAGTTAATTACAAAATTTAAATTGCCCAGTTTTTCTCGGCCAGCAACACTAATAGCACCCAAAGATTCCGGCTCATCACACTCTCCATCTCCTAAAAATGCCCATATCTGACGGTCACCCTGTTTGACTTGGCCTCGGTTATCGAGGTATTTCATCACATGGGCGTGGTAAATTGCCTGAAGAGGCCCCAGACCCATGGAAACTGTTGGAAACTGCCAATAATCGGGCATTAAATAAGGATGGGGGTAGGAAGAAAGCCCTTTGCCATCAACCTCTTGTCGAAAATGATCCAGTTGCTCTTCCGTGAAGCGTCCTTCTAGAAAAGAGCGGGAATAAGTCCCTGGTGAAGAATGCCCCTGAAATAACACTAAATCAGCTTTTTGGTTTTCAGTTTCACCACGAAAAAAGTAATTAAAACCAACATCATAAAGCGTTGCGCTAGAGGCAAAAGAAGACAAATGGCCGCCTAAGTCCATGCCTAATTTGTTAGCACGTATAACCATTGCCATGGCATTCCAACGTACAATGCTTCGGATACTGCGCTCCATAAACATGTCGCCAGGCATTTTTTCTTCGGCTGAAACTGGAATGGAGTTACGGTAAGGAGTGTTCAGCGTATCGGGAGGAAGTGGATCACCGGACTCGGTGGCTTTATTAACAAGACATTTGAGTAAAAATTGCGCTCTTTCTAAGCCTTGGTTTTTTATGACTGAAGATATCGAATCCACCCATTCCTGAGTTTCTTGCTGATCGATGTCTTTATTGCTCTCTGACATAGGTTAATTCTCTTGTATTTCTCTAGTATTCTTTTTGGAAAACAGTCTGTAGTAAAGCTACAATCGCGCGCAATTCTACTTAAATATATGCCAAATTTCTAGTGGAGATCTCAAATTATGTAGTATTACTACATATATTTATTATTTATCCATGTTTTTATAATTATTTCTATAAATATCAATAAGATAAATTTGTAGTAAAACGGTTTAGCCTATCAATCCATCTCGATATCGTTGCCAATCGAAATAAGGGCCCGGATCTGTTTTTCTTTCTGGGGCAATATCTGAGTGTCCTACTATCTTATTCTCGCTCATCATTGGGTAGGTATCTAATAATACACGAGTGGTATCAATTAAAGCCTTATATTGAGCCTCTGTAAATTCTTCATGGTCAGTCCCTTCTAATTCAATACCGATAGAGAATTCGTTACAGGTATCACGCCCTTGATAAGCAGAAATGCCCGCATGCCAAGCCTGCAGATTAAAAGGTACATATTGAACAATCTCGCCATCTCTTCTTATCAGCAGATGTGAGGAAACTTTTAAACCTTCCAATTCCATGAAAAATTCATGCTGATTACAATCCAGCTCATTGCAAAAAAGTTGATCAATATGAGGGCCGCCAAACTGGCCTGGAGGAAGGCTAATGTTATGAATCACCAAAAGATCGATAAGTTCACCCCCCCTTTCACTGCAGTTTGGAGAGTTTAATTCTCGAGCATTATTCAAACGGTGATCAATAATTTTCATAGTCCTGTTATACCACAAAAGGGCTAAGCTATAATGAGGCAGCTAATATTTAAAAGAGATCAGCATGAGTAATAACATTTTTCTAGAAGACCTCGAAACAAATGTTCGTAGTGCCTTACAAGAGGATATCGGAAGTGGCGATATTAGCGTCTCTCTAATTCCTGCAGAGGAGAGAGCCGAGGCACAAGTAATTTGCAGAGAGAGTGCAGTTATTTGTGGCCAGCCCTGGGTAAATGAAGTTTTCAAACAAATAGACCCTAGTATTGATGTTGAATGGGAAGCCACAGAGGGCCAAGCCTGCGGCACCAACGATTTAATTTTCAACGCCTATGGATCTGCCAAAAACATTCTTAGCGCCGAGAGAACTGCATTAAATTTTCTTCAATTATTATCTGGCACAGCTACAACAGCTAGACGTTATGCTGAACTTGTACAACATACTGCAGTTAAAATTTTGGATACAAGAAAAACGATTCCCGGATTACGACTTGCGCAAAAATATGCAGTCACTCAGGGCCGCTGCTACAACCATCGTTTAGGGCTATATGATGCTTTCCTACTCAAAGAAAATCATATCAGTGCTTGCAGAGGCATCGCTGAAGCTATCGCCAATGCGCGTCGCTACGATGCTGACAAACCTGTTGAGGTTGAAGTGGAAACGCTTGAGCAACTTGAAATTGCACTAGAAGCAAAAGCCGACACAGTGATGCTAGACAATTTTACATTAGACGATCTAGCGCAAGCTGTTATAGTCAATAAAGGCAGAGCTTTGCTAGAAGCATCAGGTGGTTATGATGACGCCAGTATTATTGCAGTAGCTGAAACTGGCATAGATTACATCTCAGTTGGAGCTCTCACCAAGCATTGTAAAGCAATTGATTTCTCTATGCGTTTTGTATGATTGCGAACTTTTTATGAATGAGAGTTTTTGTATAGATGAGAATATAGTGCCACTATCTTTTTATCAGCTTTAGTGCATGCAGCATTAGGATAAACTATACCTAAATACATATTAGTTTAGCCTTTATAAGATACAGTATATTAAGGAGAAATAATTTCATGGCTATGGCATCTTTTTTTGCGACTTACCCGATAGCACTTCTGGGATTTGCTCTTGCTCTGGGACTTATTGTCGGAAGTTTTCTTAATGTTGTGATTTACAGGCTGCCAGTAATGATGCAGCGAGAGTGGACTGAGCAGTGCCATGACTTTCTAGAGATTAAAGCTGATGAGAGCAATAAAAATGGCCCTGAAAAATTTTCAAACTTTAACCTTGCACAACCAGGTTCACACTGCCCCAACTGCCAGCATCAAATAACTGCAATCGAAAACATTCCGGTATTGAGCTATCTAATTCAAGCAGGTAAATGCAAGAATTGTAAGACTCCAATTTCTAGACGCTATCCAATAATTGAGTCTGCCTGTGGAATTCTTACTGTATTAGTTGCTTACCAATTTGGTTTCACTGGCTTAAGTCTAGCCGCTCTAGTATTGACCTGGTCACTCTTAGTGTTAACCATGATCGATTATGATCATCAGCTTCTGCCTGATGACATTACTCTGCCAATATTATGGTTAGGCTTAATAATTAATTATTTTGGTCTCATCACCACACTTGAAACAGCAGTCTTAGGAGCAATTGCGGGATACATGATCCTATGGCTTATATACTGGCTGTTTAAATTACTCACCGGCAAGGAAGGCATGGGGCATGGGGATTTTAAATTGTTAGCTGCTTTAGGCGCTTGGATGGGTTGGCAAGCCTTACCACAAATAATTTTACTCTCTTCGTTAATTGGCGCGCTTATTGGTATTGCCCTCATCATGCTTAAAGGTAGAGATAAAAACATACCTATTCCATTTGGGCCCTATTTAGCTGGAGCCGGTTTTGTTTCACTTTTGTGGAGCGATGAGTTAAACCAACTATATTCCGCGATTTTTTTGTAAGTAAACCCTATAAGAATATGAGCACTAGCGATACATCACCTTTGACCATAGGTCTAACAGGCGGCATAGGTAGTGGTAAAAGTGCGGTCAGCCAAATATTTACTGACCTTGGAGTCACGGTCATCGATACCGACCTGTTAAGTCGAGAATTAGTAAAGCAAGGCTCTCCCTTACTCAATAAAATAAAACAATATTTTGGTAATGAAATAATTTCAAAATCTGGAGAGTTAGATCGAAAACAGCTGAGACAATTAGTATTTAAGGATAAGGCAAAAAAACAGTGGTTAGAAAAACTCTTACACCCCGAAATTAAGTACTTACTATTAGAGCAACTTAAAAAAATTAGCGAAATTTATGTCGTGGTAGTCGTGCCACTTTTACTGGAAAATAATAATTATAATTTTATCAATAGAATACTCGTAGTAGATTGCTCAGAAGCTTTACAATTAAGTCGAGCAATAACTAGAGACCAAAGTAGTTCAGATGAAATAAAAAAAATAATAGCGTCACAGATGCCAAGATCAAAACGTCTAATGCTAGCAGATGATATTATTGTGAATGAAGGTACCTTAGAATCATTAGAGGAAAAAGTTTTAGAGCTCCATGAAAAATATCAAAAACTCAAACAAAATAACTGAAATTGCATGTCCGCAATGCCACAAAAAGGTTCCATGGATTGATGACTCAGTATATCGTCCATTTTGCTCAAAACGTTGTCAAATGATTGATTTCGGCGACTGGGCAATGGAAAAAAACACTATCCCTGTGGAAGATCCCACTGATGATTGGGATAACTTTGAAGAATAAGATTTAACACCCTTGCAAAAAGCGAACAATTTCTCGGTTAGCTTGGGGAAATTGATAATTCTCTAATTCCTTTAAGCTAACCCAACAAATTGCTTGACCTTCCTTACCTTTTGCCTTTCCCTGAAAACTTTCTACTAAACAAACATCAAGCAATACTTGCTTATCCCCATAATCATGTTCAACCTTAAGTAAAGGTGATGAACTTAGAACCTCTAGATCAAGCTCTTCTTGGAGTTCACGACTTAAAGCGACAGCTAGATTTTCACCTGCTTCCACTTTGCCTCCTGGAAATTCCCAAAGCCCCCCTTGATGTTGGTTCTTATCACGCAAGGCTATAAGGACTTCTCCTTTATCATTGCGAATAATGCCAACAGCAACGTGGAGAATTTCTGGCATTGGTTTTAGGTCCGGTATTCAGCGTTTATTTTGACGTAATCGTAAGACAAGTCACAAGTCCACACCCGCTCAGAACAAGCCCCTCTATTTAATTTAACAGTAATTGAAATTTCGCTTTGATTCATGACGGCTTGCCCCAGAGCTTCTGTATAAGTAACACTTTTGCCACCACTCTCAACAATACACACATCATCTAAATAGACATTAACCCTTGTAATATCCAAATCTGCCAAGCCGGCTCGCCCCACTACAGCCAATATCCTTCCCCAATTAGGGTCTGAAGCAAAGAGAGCTGTTTTAACCAGAGGGGATTCAGCAATAGCATAGGCAAGTAACAGACATTCAGCTGAGTCTAGACCTTCTTCTATAGAAATTGTGACAAATTTACTAGCGCCTTCTGCATCTTTAATAATTGCCTGAGCAAGATGCAAAAAAACTTTGTTTAAGGCTAAAGCAAACTCTAGTTGTTGCTCTTTAGTAAGTTCAGAATACACCAAATCGCCTTGACCACTTGCAACCAACATACAACTATCATTAGTAGACGTATCACCATCTACCGTTATCCTATTAAAAGAAAGGTTTGTTGCTTCTTGACAAAGTTCTTGCAGAGAATCTGCAGCAATTTCAGCATCGGTGCATATATAAGCCAACATAGTAGCCATATTGGGTTTAATCATTCCCGCACCCTTGGCTATTCCTGTAATAGTGACTTGCTTCCCCGCCAACACAAAAAGCTCAGAATATGCTTTAGGCACTGTATCCGTTGTCATAATGCCTTTGGCGGCATCAATCCAACAATCACCGTCTAATTTAGTGATTGCTTGTGTCAATGAATTAATTATTTTTTCAGCTGGAAGAGCCTCACCAATGACTCCAGTTGAGAATGGCAGAACTTGTTGTTGTTCAACATCACATGCTTCGGCAAGTGCAGCACAACATTGTAATGCTGCCTGCATTCCTGCTTCTCCGGTACCAGCATTAGCATATCCGGAATTAATCAAAAAATAACGCGGGCTGTGCGAAAAACTATGCTTTTTCGCTAAAACTACTGGCGCAGCGCAAAATGCATTTTTTGTATAAACCCCAGCAACAGAAGCTCCTTCACATAATTCAAATAGAACGACATCTGGCTTCTCCGGCTTTTTCAATCCAGCCGATACAGCGGACATTCTTACACCTTGTACCGGATAGAGCTTTCCTGTTAACTCATTCATACCCTTATTGCTCTCATTCTTAACACTTTATCTCTGCTTAAAATTATATCTATCTATATGATTAGCTATCGATGATAACGTATCAATCACTCTTCAATCTTCCGTTTTATTTTTTCGACGCTTTAGAACACAACGCTACGCGGCTCACACAGTCCTCGCTTTCTCCTGAAAAAAGGTCCCGAAAAAAGCATTTCAACAGGCATCCTAATACTATACCCAGCATTTTTTTATCCTTGTAAAAATGAAAATAGTATTATAAAAAAATAGAACGTTACGAGTGAAGTTGGCGCTAGGCAAAAGTCAATTTTATGAGGGAGCTTACATCTTTAGTAAGTGACCGATTAAAATTTACTGTTAACGACGCTCCAACAAACGTAGTAGTCTTATCCTAATTTACCGTGGCATTGTTTGAATTTTTTACCACTCCCACAAGGACAAGGCTCATTTCTGCCAACCTTTTGCTCTTCACGCACAAATGGAGCTTGTTGGGCTGCTGGCCTCTGCCCTTGTGGAGCAGCTTGCTGTTGAGCACTATCGTCCATCAGGTTAGCAGATTGATGCGTCATAATTTTCTGCTCTTTCTTCATCTCTTCTTCACGTTTTCTTTCGATCGCATCCAGTTCATCTTTTTGTTGGATTTTCACGTGACTAAGAAACTTAATAACTTCAAATTGAATATTTTGTAAAAGTTCTTCAAAAATGGCAAAGGCTTCTCGTTTATATTCCTGTTTAGGATTTTTACCTGCATACCCACGCAAGCCTATGCCTTGACGTAAACTATCCATTTGCGACAAATTCTCTTTCCACAAGTTATCTAATATTTGTAAAGTAATTTGTTTTTCAAAAACACGCATATTAGGGCCAACTTCCGTTGATTTTCTTTCATAACTTTCTGCAATTTTTTCAGTCACTCTTGCCCTCAGAGTTTCTTCATAAAGAGACTTATCTTCGTCCAGCCATTTTTGAATGGGCAAACTTTCACCAAACTCAACTTGTAATGATTGTTCTAGGCCTGGAATATCCCATTGCTCTTCAACACTCTGAGGAGGAATGTAAGTGCTTATAAAATCATTGACTACAGCCTCACGCATATCAGCAATTACTTCTGAAATATCGTCTGCTTCCATTAATTCATTACGGCGTTGGTAAATAATCTGCCTTTGATCGTTAGCTACATCGTCATATTCTAAAAGCTGTTTACGAATATCAAAGTTACGTCCCTCTACTTTGCGTTGTGCTTTTTCAATAGAGTTCGACACCATACGATGCTCAATGGCTTCACCTTCTTCCATCCCCAATCGGCGCATTAGATTAGTTACTTTTTCAGAGGCGAAAATCCGCATCAAATTATCATCTAAAGATAAATAGAATCTGGAAAATCCAGGGTCTCCCTGCCGGCCTGCGCGCCCTCTTAACTGATTATCTATACGCCGCGATTCGTGACGCTCTGTACCAATAATATGCAAACCCCCAGCTTCCAACACTTCCTGATGACGTATCTTCCAGGCAGCCTTGATGTCAGCAATCTGTTGCTCACTAGCGTTTTCCAAGGCATCAATTTCGGCTTCCCATTTACCACCGAGAACGATATCTGTACCACGACCAGCCATATTGGTAGCAATGGTAACTGCCCCAGGCCGACCCGCTTGAGTAATAATTTCAGCTTCTTTTTCATGGTATTTTGCATTGAGGACTTTATGTTCTATTTTTTCTTTATTTAGAAATTTTGACAGAATCTCAGATGTATCAATACTCGCTGTACCAACCAAAATAGGCGCGCCTTTATCCCTGAATCTTTTTATATCCTCAACAATTGCCGCAAATTTTTCTTCGGTACTGAGATAAATCAAATCATTCGCATCATCGCGAATCATTTCTTGGTTTGTTGGAATAACCACGACATCAAGCCCATAGATTTGATGAAATTCAAAAGCCTCGGTATCGGCTGTGCCGGTCATACCCGATAGTTTTTCATACAACCTAAAATAATTCTGAAAAGTAGTAGACGCCAGCGTCTGACTTTCATTCTGAATAGGCACGCCTTCTTTGGCTTCAATTGCTTGATGCAAACCTTCTGATAAGCGTCTGCCGGGCATGGTACGACCGGTATGCTCATCAACCAACACGATTTGATTTTCTTGAACAATATATTCAACTTCTCGATTAAATAAATAATGTGCTCTTAAAGCGGATTGCACTTGTTGCAGCAAGCTCAGATTTGTTGCGGCATATAAATCTTCGCCTTCATTTAATAAGCCTCTACTGACTAACAAACCTTCAATTTTTTCATGTCCCAGATCAGTCAGCTCAACTTGGCGAGTTTTTTCATCGACAATAAAATCACCATCTATTTCATCCTCACCTTCTATCCTGCGCTCTAATTGCGACTTTTCGATACCTTTCTCACCTATTTTCAAGCTTGGGATAAGGGCATTGATGGCCGCATAACGTTTGCCGCTATCTTTAACTGCACCAGAAATAATTAAAGGAGTTCGGGCTTCATCGATTAAAATAGAGTCAACTTCGTCAACGATAGCGAAATAAAGATCACGCTGGAATTTATCTTCAAGGCGAAACGCCATATTGTCGCGTAGATAATCAAAGCCAAACTCATTGTTGGTACCATAGGTAATATCTGCTCTGTAAGCCGCTCGCTTTTCTTCAGGCCCTTGACCAGGTACAACAACGCCAACAGTTAAGCCAAGAAATTCATATAATGGCGACATCCATTTAGCATCACGTGCTGCTAAATATTCATTGACTGTAATGAGATGTACACCTCTACCAGTTAAACCATTTAAATAAGCTGGTAATGTAGCCACCAGGGTTTTCCCTTCCCCGGTTCTCATTTCAGCAATCTTGGTTTGGTGTAACACCATGCCGCCAATTAACTGCACATCAAAATGCCGCATCTGCATTGTTCTAACACCAGCTTCACGCACTACAGCAAAGGCTTCGGGCAGTAATTGCTCTAGGCTTTCACCATTTTCATAGCGTTGTTTAAATTCAATAGTCTTCGCTTTTAACTCATCATCCGAAAGGCTTTGCATAGCACTTTCCATGGCAGTAATTTGCGTAACGACTTTATTTAATCGTTTAATTTCACGTTGGTTTTTATTACCAAATATTTTTGTCAGCATGATGACGATTTTCCAATCTTTTTTTCTATAAATGTAGAGGCCAGTTTATGACCAGGTTTATTTAAATTACAGAGATTTAATAGTAGAAGAGGTACAGATTAGCACTGTACTTTATCTACAGTAGATGGAGTTTTACCGATTAGTGCGGTTTATATAAGAAGCCGGGTCGATAACTCGACCGTTTTTATGAATTTCAAAATGTACATGAGGGCCAGTAGATCTTCCAGAATTTCCAGAAAGCGCAACAACCTGACCTTTCTTTATAATGTCGCCTGAATTAACTAAAATTTCTTGATTATGCGCATATAACGATTCATAACCATTGCCATGATTAACCTCAACTATGCTGCCATAACCACTTCTCTCGCCTGCAAAAGTAACAACACCTGAGGCTACAGAAGAAACTTCAATACCAGTTACTCCGGTGGCAAAATCAACACCTTCATGCCATGCTAAATTACCATTAAAAGGGTCAATACGCCTACCAAAGCCAGATGAAATCCAGCCTGAGCTTACGGGTCGGCCCGCTAAAAAAGTTTCCGCCTGAGTTTGTCTATCAGAAAGTAAATTTTCAAGAAGCTCTAATTGCTGTTGACGATCTTCAATCTGTAGGCTTAAGTCATCAATTTCTTTAATCAAGTCAAATGATTCAAAACCAGCGCCTTCTTCTAACATTATCCCCGGGCCACCAAGTGCCGGAATCTGGTTGAAATTAAACTCACCATCATCTAGATCACTTATGGCAGTCAAGCGCTCACCTAGGGCATCTAATCTAAGTAGACGTGCTTGCAGGTTAGCCAAGCGCAGGGTTAATGCCTGTAATTGAGCGACTGTTTCTTCACGAATTCTTTGAACTTCTGCCTCTTGCTCAACTAATTTATCTACCCAAGCCTGCGCAGCCTCATCAGTATATAAATCAGTAGATCTGCTTGCACTAAACTGATAACCGTAATAGCCCAGCAATACAGGCATACCAAGGAAACAGAAAGTCAGCAAGACGCGCATCCAGTCCTTTAATACTACGGATCTAGTTTCACCATGCTTTTGATCAACTATGATTATTTTCATTTTTGGGTGAGGAATACAACTTCCATAACTAATAAGAGATTATTCTCAGAACTATCAATTTAAGCTTCTAGTTCAATAGCGAGCAATTATAGCCTTATGCCAAGCGTTTTAGCGAATACAAAGCACTAAATTAGTATTAAAGAGTTAAAACTTATGCGAATTGGGGTCTAAGGTAGGAAATCGGCGCTTCTTCTTCTGTGTCGAATGTCACAATTTCCCAACAATCTTCACTTGCGAGTAACTTTCTTAACAGTGCATTATTCAAAGCATGACCTGATTTATAGCCTGCAAATTCTCCAATCAGGCTTTTGCCGAGCAAGTATAAATCACCAATAGAGTCGAGAATCTTATGTTTTACGAATTCATCCTCATAACGTAAACCGTCTTCGTTTAATACTCTATAGTCACCAACTGCAACAGCGTTGTCCATGCTGGCGCCAAGTGCGAGGTTACGATTACGTAAGGCTTCAAATTCATGCATAAAACCAAATGTTCGAGCACGGCTGACTTCTTTCACAAAAGATGTACTGGAAAAATCGATACAGGCTTCTTTGGTATGTTTACGATGGACCGGATGATCATAGAGAAGGGTGTAGCCAACCTTAAAACCATTAAAGGGTTTGAGACTCACCTTCTTATCGTCATGAGTAAGGCTCAGCTCTTTTATGATGCGAATATATTTCTTAGGAGCAGACTGTTCTTCAACTCCTGCTGACTGGATCAAAAAGACAAAAGGACCTGCACTGCCATCCATAATAGGAACTTCAGGCGCACTTAGATCAACAAAAGCATTATCAATACCTAAGCCAGACATTGCGGACATCAGGTGCTCTACAGTAGAAATTCTAACATCACCCTTGACCAAGGTTGATGATAGTGTGGTTTCTCCCACATTTTCTGCTATGGCAGGAATTTCTACTACGGGGTCCAAATCGACCCGCCTAAATATAATACCTGTGTCAACTGGAGCGGGTTTCAACGTTAAATAAACTTTCTCACCTGTATGCAAACCTACGCCAGTTGCGCGAATTACATTCTTCAGGGTTCTTTGTTTAATCATTTACATACTCTTCGTTAAAACAAGCCACAACAGCTTCACGATTCTAGCAAACCAGCAACTATATCCCAACTATATCCCAACTATATCCCAACTATATTCTCACTATAGCCCAAGTTTATTACTTGGAATTTATTATTAGCAGTATAAAAAATATCCACTCAATAGTAAGACCATATGTACACGAGAAGTTCCTTAATCCGCCTGTTTTCTGAGAAACGCTGGAATATCTAGATAATCCATATCTGATTCAGTACCAACAGCTTTAGCTATCACAGGCTTTTCTCCAATCGTTTTATCTGTATTTGAGTCTGTACCAGACGATTTACGCATTACAGCTGGCCTATCCAATGAATTGAAATCGACGTTTTTATTGCTATGTTTTGTGTTATCAACCACTTTAGAAGGACGTTCTATCTGCTGCCCCCCTAATCCTGTTGCTACGACTGTTACACAAATTTCATCGCCCATATCAGAGTCAATCACAGTGCCAATTACGACAATTGCTTGGTCTGATGCAAATTCAGAAATAGTGTCACCTACTTCCGAGAACTCCCCCAAGGTAAGACTTTCACTGGCAGTGATATTTATTAATATTCCTCTAGCACCTTGTAAATTCACATCTTCTAATAATGGACTACGAATAGCAGCTTCTGCGGCTTCAACTGCACGGCCTTCACCGCTAGCGATACCACTACCCATCATTGCCATACCCATTTCAGACATAACAGTGCTTACATCTGCAAAGTCTACATTGATCATCCCTGGTCGTGTTATTAAGTCAGCAATGCCTTTTACGGCGCCCAACAATACATCATTGGCAGATTTAAAAGCATCCAATAATGTCGAGCCCTTACCTAGCACATCCATTAATTTTTCATTTGGAATGGTAATCAAAGAATCAACATGCTCTTCCAATTCCTTTATACCTTTTTCAGCAATAGCCATGCGTTTACGGCCTTCAAATGGGAAAGGTTTAGTGACAACTGCGACTGTTAATACTCCCATTTCACGTGCAATTTCTGCTACAACTGGAGCGCCACCGGTACCGGTTCCTCCACCCATTCCTGCTGTGATAAAAACCATATCCGCACCAGAAATAATTTCCCGGATTCTGTCCTTATCTTCAAGTGCAGCTTGGCGCCCAATCTCAGGATTTGCTCCTGCTCCTAAACCTTTAGTAACGTCATTACCAAGTTGCAAGTTCATCTTGGTGCCTACCTTTTCTAAAGCCTGTGCATCAGTGTTGGCACAAACAAAATCAACGCCATCAATACTACTCGTCAACATATGTTGTACCGCATTACCGCCGCCGCCACCGACACCAAACACCTTTATTACTGCGTTTTGCGCAATATTATCAATGATCTCAAACATAGTTTTACCCTCTATTTATTGCTATAAGTTAAAAAATTTATAATCTTAATGCTCAACCACTTACTACTCATCACCACCAAAAAACTTCTTCATCTTTTCAAAAACATTACTTCCTGAATCTTTATTGCTATTTCCTCCATGCTTTTCCTGATGTTGTTTTAAGCCATAGAGCAATAAACCAACACCAGTGGAATACGTCGGATTTTTAACAATATCGGCTAGGCCGTTAACTTCATAAGGCATGCCAATCCTAACTGGCATATGGAAAATTTCTTCAGCGAGTTCGGCAACTCCTTCCATCTTACTGGTACCACCAGTAAGGACTAAGCCCGCTGCCAACATATCTTCAAAGCCGCTTAAACGGAGCTCTGCCTGAATTAAGTGAAAGAGTTCGTCATATCTTGGTTCGACTACATCCGCTAAGGCGCGACGCGAAAGCTCGCGCGGGGGTCTCTCCCCGACACTAGGAACTTTAATCATTTCATCGGGGCTAGCTAATTGAGAAAGTGCGCAAGCATATTTAATCTTAAGCTCTTCAGCATGATCTGTCGGAGTGCGCAAAGCCATGGCTATGTCGTTTGTTACTTGATCGCCAGCTATAGGGATAACACCAGTGTGACGAATGGCGCCTTCGGTGAAAATAGCTATATCTGTTGTACCGCCACCGATATCAACCAAACAGACGCCTAATTCTTTTTCATCTTCTGTTAAAACTGAATAACTCGAAGCAAGCTGTTCAAGAATAATTTCATCCGTCTCTAAACCACATCGGCGAATACATTTTTCAATATTTTGAGCTGCATTCGTTGCACATGTCACTAAATGAACTTTCGCTTCTAAACGAACCCCTGACATACCCATAGGTTCTTTAACACCTTCTTGAGAATCTATAATATATTCTTGTGGAAGGATATGCAGAACTTTTTGATCTGCAGGAATCGCAACAGCCTGAGCCGCGTCTATAACTCTCTCTATATCTGCTGCATAAACTTCTTTATCGCGTATGGCGACGATTCCGTGCGAATTCATACTTCGTATATGTTTTCCAGCAATACCGGCGAACACAGAATGAATCTGGCAACCTGCCATGAGCTCGGCTTCTTCTATAGCTCGTTGAATAGACTGAACGGTCGACTCAATATTTACCACAGTCCCCTTTTTCAAGCCGCGGGATTTATGTCGGCCTATGCCGACGATATTAAGAGCTCCCTCAGCATCAACCTCACCGACAATGGCAACAACTTTAGATGTGCCAATATCCAAACCCACTATCATGTTCCCAATCGATGTATTACTCATAGCGAGAAGCCCACCTTTTTAACGATCTTTATTTTTTTCATTTATATTCAACCCTGCATTGAAACTAAAACGTCATTGCTTGATGATTTATGCTTCACTGCAATGCCATCTTCATAACGCAAATCAAAACTTTCTATACTTTCTATTTGCTCCGCAAACAAAGCCTCATAAACAGCCGCAAATCTCCTCACTCTTTCTACTGCTTGAATACTCCCAACTGAGACTGCTATTTCATTACTAATTTGCATTGACCAGGCTCCACGCGAATTTAAATTTAGGCTGGTTATACGTAAGTTTTTTGAAAATAGAAGTTGATTAAAAATTTGATATTGCTGCATAACTTTTTCTTCGGAACCGTCAGGGCCAGACAGTTTGGCTAGATTTAATTGTTCCACTATCAATGGAGGTGAAAACAGTGCTGCTTCTTGATTTAATAACTGTCTTTCTCCCCATCTAGCGATGGCTAATTCTTCAGTTACATTTATGATTAATGTATCCGGCCATTTTCTGCGTAAACTTACCGTGTTTATCCAGGCATTTCGTTCAAGTGCGTTTTGAATAGCGAGCAGATCTATAGCCACCATACTTTGATTTATATAATCAAAAACTGCACTTTCAATATCATTTTCTGTAACTTTACTTAGGTTTCCTTCGATTGCTACAAACTCAATCCTCTGTTGATTAATATCATTAACCAGTGTTTTTGAATTCAATCCGATCAATATCAAGAGTGCGCAAACCAACACAACAAATACAACTTTTTTCAGCAACAATAACTGATGAGAAATAGGGCTTACCTTTTTTTGCACTCTTAAACTAGCACCGCGGCCACGTTTATTTTTATTGCTGTTTAGAAAGCTCATCATCTTACAAAGAGCCTCGCTTCAGTTTGCTACTTTTTAAAATTTCAATTACCAGCTGCTGAAAGTTCATTCCTGCTTCTGCCGCAGACTTGGGTACCAAACTATGACTCATCATTCCAGGAATAGTATTCACTTCTAACAACCAGAATTTACCTTGCTTGTCTCGCATAAGGTCAACTCTTCCCCAGCCTCTACAACCTAGTAGTTGATAAGCATCGTTAGCCAACATTTTTAACTCTTTATCGTCTTCTAAATTAAGATCACATGGACACAAATAAACCGTATCATCAGCTTCATACTTTGCAGCATAATCATAAAAAAAATTATTGGTTTGCAGCTCAATGACTGGCAGCACTTTGTTATTTACAATCGGCACTGTGTATTCCAAACCCTCAATCCATTGCTCTGCAAATACTGCATCATCAAACTGCAAGGCGTATTCATAAGCGGTTTTTAATTGTTGAGCATCTTCTGCTCTACTAATCCCCAAGCTGGACCCGTCACTAACTGGCTTTACGAAACATTTTCCTAGACGATCTATTATTGCTTGCCAATTCGAGTCCCCAGAAAGTATGACGAAGTCGGGGGTGTTTAGACCTTGTGTAGTCCACAGCATTTTGCTTCGCACTTTATCCATAGCCAACGCGCTTGCTAGATGACCACTTCCTGTATAAGGAATGTTCATTAAATCTAGTGCGGCCTGTACCCGACCATCTTCACCAAAACTGCCATGCAACATAATGAATGCTCTATCGAATTGTTCTTTTTTTATTGCCGTATAAAAATCGTTATCTGTATCTATCCCCACAGCTTCTATTTCAGCTGATTGCAAAGCTTGAAGCACAGCATTACCACTCAAGAGTGATATTTCCCTCTCGGAAGATTGGCCGCCCATTAACACAGCCACTTTGCCAAATTCATTTTCCATACGGCATTAACTCCGAACACTTTGCAGGCCTTCCTGCGCTAAACTTGCTGATATCATCCCCACATTACCGGCACCCTGAGTCATTAAAAGATCGCCATCCTCAAGCAGATCTTCTAATAGTTGGGGTATGTTCTTAGGATCTTTTACTAAAACCGGATCAAGCTGACCGCGCTGCCTAATACTTCCACATAAGCTTTTACTGTCAGCGCCTTTTATGGCTTTCTCACCTGCCGAATACACTTCTAGCAATAGCAATACATCCACAGCTGAAAGTACATCTACAAAATCCTCATATAATTCATGGGTGCGACTGTAACGATGTGGCTGATAAATCATTACCAAGCGCTTTCCTGGCCAGCCTACTCTTACGGCTTGAATGTTTGCTGCAACTTCCGTTGGGTGGTGACCATAATCATCCACTAACATGACACTACCGCCGGTAAAATTAAGGTCGCCATGCATCTCAAAGCGTCTACCTACACCCTGGAAACTTTCCAATCCTTGCACGATGTCTTTATCTTTCAATCCTTCATCTGTTGCGATGGCAATAGCTGCTGTAGCATTCAAGACATTGTGGACACCCGGCATGTTTAGGGTAAGTGTTATATCTTTTTTATCCGGACGGCTAACTGTAAAGCTAGAATTTTGCTTGTGGTGTGAAATTTTATGAGCACGAAAATCAGCTTTTGGAGACAAACCATAAGTAAGTATAGGACGAGATATTTTTGGCATTAATTCTCTAACTACTGGATCATCAATGCAGAGTACTGCTAAACCATAAAACGGTAGGTTATGTAAAAATTCCAAAAACGTTTGTTTTAATATTTCAAAATCACCGCTATAGGTCAGCATGTGGTCATCATCAACATTTGTGACAACAGCAACCATGGGTTGTAAATGCAAAAATGACGCATCACTTTCATCGGCTTCAGCAACCATAATATGGCTGGCGCCGAGTTTTGCATTCGTACCAGCACTATTAAGTAGCCCGCCAATTACGAAAGTAGGATCCAACTTGCCTTGCGCTAACACAGAAGCCACCATGCTAGTTGTAGTCGTTTTACCATGAGTCCCGGCAATAACAATAGCGTGACGATAACGCATTAACTCAGCCAACATTTCTGCACGCCGAATAATCGGAATTCTTTTTTTCATGGCTGCTTTTATTTCTGGATTACTTTGGTCAATTGCACTAGAAACAACAACAACATCTGACTCTTTTATTTGCTTAGCTTTGTGGCCTATATAAATATTCATTCCGAGCTTTTGCATACGGGTAATAGATTTGCTTAGAGCAATATCAGAACCGCTGATCTTATAACCTTGATTCAAAAGAACCTCAGCAATTCCACTCATGCCTGCTCCGCCAATACCAACAAAATAAATATTACGAATTCGGCGCATTTCCGGCACAACGCTTAACAGATTACTTCTTGCCTTTTGTACTTTTTGAACTGTATTTACTCTAGGCATAACAAGCCTCCATGCAATATTTAGCGGCCTGTTCGGTAGCGTCAGTTTTAGCAGCTTGTTTTGCTAATAAGGCAATTTTCAGAATTAGTTTTTTATCTTCAATAAACTGCATGAGAACAGAGCCTAGTTCTGCAGCGACGAGTCCTTTTTGCTGAAGCACCCAAGCAGCCCCAAGCTTTTGCATAATGATCGCGTTCTCAGTTTGATGATCGTCAACAGCGAATGGAAATGGTATAAATACCGCAGGAATTCCAATGGCAGCAATTTCCGAAACCGTAGATGCACCGGCCCTACAAATAACCACATCGGCCCAACAGTAAGCTTCTGCCATGTCGTCAATAAAAGACACTATGCGCCTATTCTGACTTTCTTCTATTCCCTGCTCTTTATAATAGGCCTTGCAAGATTCAATATTTTGTTTCCCACATTGGTGCCATAGCTCAATTTTTTCAGCCGCTGAGAATTCTTTTAATAACTCTGGGATTAGTCGGTTTATTGCTAATGCCCCACGACTGCCGCCAAGCACCAATACCTTAATCCCAGATTGATTATCGTTTTCTCTAAAACGTTGCTGTGGAGGCGGGCAATCTAGTATCTCTTGGCGCAAAGGATTTCCTACATGTATGGCCTTGCCACCACTACATATCCGTTTTAATAATGAACTTTTAGTAACTTCTTGTTTGCGCCTATAGGCTCCAGCAAAACCTTCCATCACGATAGATGCCATTGGATACAATAATTGATTGCTAAATCCGGCAATGGCATTTTGTTCATGCAGCAATAAAGGTTTCCTGAGAATCCAAGCTGCAACACCACCTGGGCCAGTAACAAAACCACCCATCCCTAATACACAAGAAGGTTTTGATTTAAGGATTTTCCCCAGTGCTTGGAATACAGCAATTACAATGGCAAACGGTGAAAACACTTTGGTTAGTGCGCTCTTACCCCTTAGACCAGATATAGAAATATAATGAATTGGAATGCCGGTCTGCGGAATCAATTCTGACTCCATACCTTTTTTTGTCCCTAACCATTCCACTGTGACACCAAGCGTTTGTAGATGATGAGCAATGCCTAAGGCGGGGAAAATATGCCCCCCTGTTCCTCCGGCCATGATCAAGACTTTTTTATTGTTAGTCATGCTCATCCGTTTATCACTCGTTTTAAATTATTTGCTTTGGCATGGTTTTCAATATCAATGCGCAACAGAATCGCAACCATCACCATGCACGTAATCAAACTTGAACCTCCTGCACTAAGAAACGGCAGCGTTAAACCTTTAGTCGGCAGAAGTCCGGTATTAACACCTACATTAATAATGACCTGGCCTAGAAAAATCAGTGCAATACCGTAAGCAAGATAGGCTGGGAAAAAATCACCTTTGAGCTCATTTTTTCTGGCAATCATCATCGCGCGCCAGATAAATACCAGAAATAATGCGAGTAACAGCAATACCGAAATTACACCAAGCTCCTCAGCGATAATTGCTAACACAAAGTCAGTATGAGCTTCCGGTAAGAAATACAATTTTTGAATACTGTTGCCTAAACCAACGCCAAACCATTCGCCTCGACCAAAAGCAATTAATGCTTGAGCTAATTGGTAACCAGAACCAAATACCACATCTTCATTAAATGGATCCGACAATGCAGTAAGAAATGATTTAACTCTAGCGATACGGTAGGTAGAAGAAAAAATTAACCCTGCAGCAGCTCCGCCGGCGGCTAATATTAATAAAACAAATTGATAAAGCTTTACTCCAGCAAGAAACATCATGCCAAATACAGACAGCAACAGCACCACCACTGCGCCAAAATCTGGCTCTTGGAGCAGCAAGAAAATTGGCACTGCTACAAACATTAAAGGCATAGCAAAACCCTTCCAGGAACTACACACAAATGTGCGGTACTTACTTAAATATGCAGCAATAAATATCACCATAAAAAGTTTAGCTGGCTCCGATGCCTGCAATGTCATAAAACCCAAGTTTAACCATCGAGTACTACCGTTTACTTCTTTTCCAATGCCTGGCACTAGCACCAAGACTAATAAACTTACTGCTGAAAACAGCAGAAAGATGTCCCACTCTTGGTATAACTTAAGTGGCAACATATAAATGGCAGTTGCGGCAATAAAACCCATCACCATAAAAATCAGCTGTTTTTTCAAATAATAAAAAGCATCACCATTTTCACTGCTAGCAATTTCAATTGATGCAGAGGTCATCATCACCACGCCGAAAGCCAGTAATAAGCAAACGCTTATAATCAAAGCTCTATCACCAAAATAAAAGGCTTCTCGGTTGTGACTAAAGCTATGACTTTGAGCAAGGGTTGCCATGATTAGTGCAAAGCCTCCACTGCATCTATAAATGCTTCACCACGTTTTTCATAATTTTCAAACATATCAAAACTTGCACAGGCCGGAGACAGCAAGACGATGTCACCCGATTCAGCTTGCTTTGATGCAAGCTTTACCGCTTCCTGTAAAGACGCTACTTTTTTAGTAGTGACAATTTCTTGTAAAGCCTTTGCAATCAAATCAGCATCTTCACCAAAGACGATGAGTAATTTCCCATGCTTTATGAAAGCATCTTTTAAGTCAGAAAATTTACCGCCTTTGCCTTGCCCGCCAGCAATCAAAATCACATTATTTGCTTTTCCAAGACCTAGCAGCGCAGCCTTGCAGGCCCCAACATTTGTTCCTTTAGAATCGTTGTAATAACTGACCCCTGCAAGCTCTGTAATCCATTGGCAACGATGTGGTAAACCTGAAAATTCACGTAAGGCTTGCAGCATTGCTGGCATATCTATACCAGCAGCATGACCAATTGTTAGTGCTGCTAAAGCGTTCGATAAGTTATGGCGTCCGGAAATTTTTATTTCGTTAACCGCTATTAAGATTTCTTGGTTAAACGCTAAATAGAAATCTCCCCGATTTTCTATTATGCCGAACTCGTTGATATCTCCTTCTTCTAAACCATAGCTCCACTGCTTAACTGCAGCGGGTAGTAAAGGTTTAGTTAATGGCTCATCACGATTCACAACTACTTGTTTGCAAGCCTGAAAAATACGATGCTTGGCTGCATGATAATCCTGCATGGAATCATAACGATCCATATGATCGGCGCTAATATTAAGCACACAGGCCACTTCTGCACCTAATTCTTTTGTCGTCTCCAATTGAAAACTGGAAATTTCCAGAACATAAAGTTTATGTAAACCTTTATTAAGTAAATCCAGTACTGGCATTCCTATATTCCCTGCAACAACAGCATCGACACCTGCTTTTTTAGCCATTTCTCCAAGCAGGCTTACAACTGTGGTTTTTGCGTTAGAACCAGTAACAGCGATTATTGGTGCAGTGATTTTTTTTGCGAAAATATTAATATCGCCTGTTATTGGAACATTATGCTGAATAGCTTTTGCCAGCACCGGCTCACGCAAATCGACACCAGGGCTTACTAATAACTCTGTCGCGTTTAAAAAAGTGCTTTCTTTAAAACTACCAAGTTCAACTCTCGCATCTGGAAATTTTTCAGTTAATTCTTGCAAACCTGGCGGGCTTTCCCTGCTATCAACCACTGTAAAATTCTCATTTTGCTTGTTTAAATAGCGCGCATATGAAAGCCCGGTCTTACCTAGACCGACGATTACTTTATGTGGTTGTTGTGGCGCAGCTATCTGCATTTTATTATTACCTACAATGTTCCTTTACTAACATTCCTCTAAAAAATCTTTACCGTAGTTTCAATGTGCCAAGCCCAAATAACACTAGGATGATGGTAATAATCCAAAAACGAACAATAACCCTAGGTTCTGGCCAGCCTTTTAATTCAAAGTGATGATGTAATGGCGCCATGCGAAAAATTCGTCTGCCAGTTAATTTAAATGAAACCACTTGTAAAATGACCGAGAGGGTTTCCATAACAAATATGCCCCCCATAATGACCAAAACAATTTCATGTCTGGCAATAACAGCAACTGTTCCCAATGCCGCCCCTAGTGCCAACGCTCCCACATCTCCCATAAATATTTGTGCTGGATAAGTGTTAAACCAGAGAAAGCCAAGACCAGCACCTGCTAATGCACCGCAAAATACAACAAGCTCTCCAGTTCCAGATATATATGGAATATTCAAATAAGCAGAAAACTCTACATTGCCGACTAGGTAACTAATAATCCCCAAGGCACTTGCAACCATTACGATAGGCAAAATAGCCAAGCCATCAAGGCCATCAGTCAGATTGACCGCATTGCTAAATCCAACAATAAAGAAGTAGGCGACAAAAATATAAAAACCACCAAGCTCAAGTGCAAAATCTTTGAAAAAAGGAATGATCAGCTCAGTTTCTGCTGGAGTGGCAGCATGCCAATACAAGACACATGCAGCTGCAAGTCCAACAATGGATTGGAATAAATATTTCCAGCCAGGACTCAAGCCTTTTGGGTTTTTTTCGAAAATTTTACGGTAATCATCTACCCAGCCAATGATTCCAAATCCCGTTGTCACAGATATTACTATCCAGACATAAGCACTGCTCAAATCAGACCAGAGCAGGCTGCTGATAATGATACTAATAAGAATTAAGGCGCCGCCCATAGTGGGCGTCCCTGCTTTAATTAAATGCGATTCTGGGCCGTCACTCCTAACGACTTGCCCAATTTGGTGATAATTCAAACGCTTAATAACATAAGGCCCTATTAGCAATGAAATAAGCAGCGCTGTGAGAACCCCCAAAATTCCACGCACAGTTAAATATTCGAAAACAGTGAACCCAGAATTAAACTGAGCGAGATAATTAGTTAACCAAAGTAACATGGACGCTTAATCTCCTTTTGCTTTTAAAAGTTGAACCAACTTATCCATACCTGCACTTCGAGATCCTTTAATCAAAACCTTCACTTGTTGATTCAGCATTGGCTTTAAATACTGTCCTAACTCTTCTAAATCAGAACTGATCTTCCCTTCTCCGGCAAAACCTGAAAGTGCAGATTCACTTAAGGAGCCAACACCAAACAAATAATTTATTCCTTTGTCTTTGGCATAAACTCCAATATCAAAATGAGCTTGTGCTGCTTCATCGCCCAATTCCCCCATTTCACCCATTGCAATAATTGTTGAACCTTCATGCTGCGCTAATACATCGATGGCAGCCATAAATGAACTTGGGCTAGCATTATAGGAATCATCTATTAATATTGAGTTATTCAAACCAGAGATGGTTTTCATCCGACCATCAACCGAACGCATACTTTCTAGACCTTGTTTGACATCATCGAGAGTAGCGCCAGCCTGCATGCTTAAGGCTGCAGCGGCTATAGCATTAGCAACATTGTGTTGCCCCGGTAAGGGTAGGTTAATTTGTATGGTCCCTTGAGGAGTGATCAACTTGAAAATCGAGTGTATTGCATCATCAAACTGCATTTCTGCAACTTTATAATCTGCGTTGGCTTTTCCTAGCGCACTAATACTGACAAAATTCCTACTCTTTAATTTTTCCATCCACTGACTGCCATAAGCATCATCGATGTTTAGCACGACTATCCCGTCATCATCCAAGCTCTTCCAAATCTCTCCTTTTGCTCTGGCCACGCCATCTAGGTCACCAAAACCTTCTAGGTGAGTCGGTGCAATATTAGTAATATGAGCAATATGAGGCTTAGCAAGTGCTGAACTATAAGCAATCTCTCCAGGAGCATTTGCGCCTAGCTCTATTACTGCAAACTGATGCTTAGCTTCAAGCTTTAATAAGGTTAAAGGCGCACCAAAATCATTATTTAAATTACCAAAAGTTTTTAACACTTCACCGCAACAAGCCAATATGCTGGCTGTCATTTCTTTTACAGTCGTCTTGCCCTGACTACCAGTTAAGGCAATAACTTTTGCCTCACTTAAATTGCGATTGCAAGCCGCCAGCTTCCCTAAAGCGATCCTGCTGTCTTCAACTAGCAAGGTAGATAATTCCGTATCAACTTTTTCAGTAGTGATAGCTGCTGCAGCATGTTTTTCCGCAGCAGCACTGACAAATTTATTGCCATTAAAATTCTCACCAGAAATTGCTATAAACAACTCACCAGCTTTTAAAGTTCGGCTATCAATAGATACGCCATTAAATGAAGCATCAGCGCCACTTAGCTGACCTCCCGTTAATGTTTGTACTTCTTGCAAACTCATTGTTTTTATCACTTAATTAACCTGTGATGTTTAATCACTGAAACGTTTGTTTAGACTCAACCTTGCCTGTTTTACATCGCTAAACATCATGCGTTTAGCTCCAATATCTTGGTATTCCTCATGACCTTTGCCGGCAATTAGCACCACATCGCCCTCTGTTGCATTAGCTATGGCGAAATCTATTGCTATAGCCCGATCGCTTTCAACCATGACTTTTTCATTACCTGTAAAGCCAGCAAGTATTTGCTTAATAATGTCACTTGATGCTTCTTGACGTGGATTGTCATCAGTAACTATCAGTTCATCTGCCAGATTTTCAGCTATACGCGCCATCATTGGACGCTTACCTTTATCACGCTCACCACCGCAACCAAACACACACCAAATTTTCCCTTTAAAATGTTCATGCAAAGCATTTAATGCATTTTCAAGAGCATCCGGGGTATGGGCATAATCAACCACCACTGAGACAGGCTTATCACCGATAAGCTCCATCCGACCTTTAACAGGTGAAACGCTAGAGACTTTTAATAACACGCGCTCAAAATCAAAATCACTATGCTTACTTTCTAATGCCATTACAGTTGTGAGAACTGCCAACAAATTGCTGACATTGAACGAGCCCAATAAACCAGTTTCTATCGTTCCTTTTCCCCAGGGACTTACCACACTTAACTTGAAACCTTTGCGTAAAAATTTTACATCCTCTGGATAAACATCCGCTTGAGAATTATTTAAACTATATGTGTAACTTTTTACTCGCCTTGATAAATTGTTAAGGATGGTTGCGCTGAATAAATCATCCATATTCAACACGGCGACAGATAAACGTGAACCCAAAAATAGTTTCAGCTTTTCTTTGCCGTAGGCATGCATGGAATGGTGATAATCAAGATGGTCTCGGGTTAGATTAGTAAACACAGCAATATCAAACTCATTGATACAAACCCGCCCCTGCTTCAAACCATGAGAAGAAACTTCCATAACCATAGTGTCAGCATTTTGCTGCAACATTTCGCTGAAAATTCGTTGCACTGTTATGGGGTCTGGCGTTGTGCTTGGAGTAGCACCTAGAGCAGAACTATAATTAGCATTTGTATCACCCTCAATATACTCTTTGCCATAAATACTAAACCCTAAGGTACCACTTGCCCCACAAATATGGTTGAGGCTAGCAACAGTTTTCGAGATAAACTGGCATGCGCTGGTTTTACCATTAGTGCCAGTTATGCCGATTAGGTTTAAATGATCAGCCGGCTTATTAAAGAATTTTGCTGCAAGAGAGCTAATTTGACTTGCCAAATTTTCTACCGGGATAATTGGCACATTATTTTCAACATTTATTTCCTGCCAAAGCTCTCCCTTTTCAACCAGAACTGCTGCAGCACCTTTCTTAATGACCTCACTAACAAAATCTCTGCCATCGAAGTTAGCGCCTTTACAAGCGATAAATAGATCTCCGCTTTCTATTTTGCGGCTGTCCATTTCAATACCGGTTAATACCAAATTATATTTTTCCGGAATATCCACTTTAGATTCCAGCAATAAAGCCAGCGTCATTTCTTGTGACATGCTCTTAGCGGTATTCATCGATCTCCCCCTCTGACTAATGCTAGAGAAGGCCTTGCCACAGCACTCTTAAGACTTAATACTTCGGACTCTTCGGGAATAATGTCTGGCGGCACATTCAAAATTCGCAACGCACCTGCTGTAATGTTGGCAAATACTGGTGCAGCAACTTGCCCACCACCGTATTCTTTACCTTGCGGCTCATGAATAGTCACTACAGTCACAATTTTAGGATCAGAGACTGGCGCGAAACCCGCAAAAAGAGAAATATAATTTTCATCATCGTATCCGCCACGCTGCACATCGTAATACCAAGCCGTTCCAGTTTTACCAGCAACTCTATGGGTAGGAATATAAGCACGAGTACCTGTGCCTCCGCCGCCAGGCGTTACAACTGCCTCTAACATCTGGGTAACAGATGCTGCCACATCAGCGCTGATAACTCGCACTCCTGGGACCTCATCAGTCTCATCTACTTTTAATAAAGAAACAGGTTTATAAATCCCTCCATTCGCATAAACCATATATGCCTGTGCTAACTGTAAAGGTGAGACTTGAAAACCATAGCCATATGCCAAGGTCGCAATTTCAGAATCACTCCAGCGTGAATGATTGACTAGTAATCCAGCAGACTCTCCTGGAAACCCTGTTCCTAGAGATTGACCAAAGCCCACTCTTTTCAGAATATCCAACATAGGGTCTTGCCCCATTGCCAGAGCTATTTTACTAGCACCAACTTGAGACGATTTAGATAGAATCCGTTGTAAAGTTGATTCTCCATAATTAACCGGATCACGAATAGTAGATCGATCAATTCGTATATAGCCTGGATTAGTATCAATAATACTTTCAGTATCAAACAGCCCTGTTTCTAGAGCCGCTGTAACGGTAAATGTTTTCACTGTTGAACCAGGCTCTAAAGACTCTGCTATTGCTCTGTTTTTTAATCCATCCAGCTGCTGGCCTAAGTTTGAACGATTGTTAGGGTTATAAGATGGTTGACTAACCATGGCAAGAATTTCGCCCGTCTCAACATTTAAAACAACAGCAGTACCTGCATTTGCATAACGCCGAGTGACTTCTTCTTTCAATGCCTTATAAGCAAGAAATTGAATTTGCGAATCAATACTAAGAACAAGATCATTTCCCGGTTCGGCAACTTGATTTATTCTGACTTCGCTAATAATTGCCCCATTTCTGTCTTTTAAAACCTGCTTAGAGCCAGGTGTACCTTCTAACCAATCATCATAAGCCAGCTCTATACCCTCTTGTCCAACCTCATCACTGCCAGCCATGCCAACCACATGTACTGCAACTTCCCCTAGCGGATAAAATCGTTTGTATTCTTCCTCAGCCCAAATACCATTGAACCCATAACGCAACACCTTTTCAGCTTCGGCAGGAGGAATTCGGCGCTTAACAAACATGAATTCCCGGGTGGAATTTTCTTGTATGCGATTACGTAAAACTTCCGGATTGACATCAATCGTTATCAAGGCTTGCGCAAGCTGCTCCCATTGCTCAGGATGCTGCACTATTTCTTTAGGGTTAAGCACCAAGGATTGCACTGGAGTACTGATTGCTAAAGGCTGGCCATTTCTATCTAGTATGTTGCCACGATGTGCAGCTATTTCGACATTGCGTACAGTTCGAGCATCACCTTGAATTTGAAGAGTTTCATTATTGAGAACCTGAAGATCCATTACTTTCCAGGCGATCACACTCAGAAGTGAAAGAATCACTATGAAGACAAAATAAAGTCTCCAGGTAGTTTGTTTCTTTTCAACTTGCCCAGCACTCATGGCCTGACCATCACCATATTCTCCATCTCTGGAATTTTCATTCCAAGTTCCGCGATTGCGATATCTTCAACTCTACCTTGTGAAACCAGGCTGCTTTGCTCAAGCAAAAGCTGCCCCCATTCGACTTGTAAATCATTACGTTGGTTTTCCAACGTTTGCAATTCATTTAACATATGCCTGCTTTCATTAACCGCATAAACAACACCTAAAGCTGAACTGCAAACCAAAATCAGACTGAGAAAAAATACAAACCAAATGACTCCACTATTGCTTTGCCTTTCAAACGCTTTGTTATATTTATTCATTACCATTTCATTAATCAGGCAATTTTTTCTGCAATTCGCATTATTGCGCTGCGTGACCGGACATTTGCATTTATCTCTTCAGCATCCACCTTGACTGCTTTTCCAATCGCTTTTAGCCGAGGGTTGAGTTGCGCCTGTGTAATGGGCAGATCTACTGGAAAATCTCCACCCTTTATTTCTTTTTGAATAAACTGTTTAACTATTCGGTCTTCCAATGAATGGAAACTAATAACCACGAAACGACCACCAATAGATAAAGCTTCCAGCATTACCGTCAAAGCTTTTTGTAAATCACTTAATTCGTTATTTATAAATATTCGTATGGCCTGAAATGAACGTGTCGCAGGGTGTTTATTTCTTTCCCATTTTGGATGTGCTTGTTTTATTATTTCCGCCAACTGCAAAGTAGAATTTATTGCATCCTGTTCTCGATGCTTACAAATTTCTCTAGCAATACGTCGGGAATACCTCTCTTCACCAAAGAGGTAAAGCACGTCGGCTAGCGCCTTCTCTCCAACTTGTGCGAGCCATGTTTCTGCAGTAATCCCACTTGCAGTATTCATTCGCATATCCAAAGGTCCGTCCTTATTAAAACTAAACCCTCTTTGCGCATCATCCAATTGTGGCGATGAAACACCCAAATCCAACAATATCCCTGTCACTTTCCCCATATTTCCCAAGTCATCAACCGCTTTTTGTAAAGCTTCAAAGCTGCCGTGGAAAACGCTTACTCTTTTATCTTTTTCTGCCAACTCATGAGCCAGCACAATTGCATCCGGATCTTTATCAATTACCAGTAGGCGACCAAGCTCTGATAGTTCTTTCAAAATCTGTTTACTGTGACCACCTCGACCAAAAGTGCCGTCTATATAAAACCCATTTTTATCTGTTATTAATGCAGCAACGGCCTGCTCCAACAGTACGCTTTGATGCTGCATGGTCACAATCTCCCCTCTTTCCTCTACCTATTAGTATTACTTCTACCTTTTATAGGGAGAGGTTTTTCAGTTCGTCTGGTAACTCTTCTGCATTCACTTTATGTTTCAACCAGCCATCCCTGGTCTCAATCCAGACTTCATCATTCCAAACTGCCAGCTTGTTGCCTTGCCCGACTAAGGCTGCTTTTTTTTCCAAACCCACAAATTGTCTTAGATTCAAAGGAATTAAGATGCGACCACTGCTATCAAGATTCACTTCAGTAGCATGACCTATGAATATGTTTTTTAAGCGTTTAGATTCTGGATTAAAACTGGAAAGCGCTGAAACCTTGCGCTCTATTTCTTCGAATTCATTCAAGGGATAAATCACCAACGACTCACCATCCTGATCAATAGTAACCACTAACTGCCCTTGGCAATGACTTTCAACAATGCCACGAAAACGCGCAGGCATCGCCATGCGACCCTTTGCGTCCAGTGTTATTGAATGTAAGCCACGAAATAACAAACTCTTCCTCCCAAAGGCTAAAAGCAATCATAGCGAAAATTTCCCACTATTAATCCACTTTCAACCCACTCTAATGCTACTTTTCTGCACTATAAGGGAGTTCCAACAAGTAAATCAAGCACTTGTTTGCGTTAATTTGTGTAGAAAATGAAGCTAAAAGAGGCGAAAACCGAGAAAAGTGCTTAAATTACGAAAAGGAAATAATTCTAAAAACATTAGTTTACATAAAGCTATATTCTAAACTTAAAGTAACACATTAAGTATTGATGCTTTAACGTGCTTTAAAAAAAAAATTATGAACTTGCCATCTTTTCACTACTTCTTTTGGATTTAACCTATTGCAGGGCAAATACGCAGTAAAAAATGCCTATAGCTTAAAAAATGACTATAGTTAAAAAAAGTATGAGTCGACCGATAAGCCGGGTTCTGTCGTGGACAATCATTCATCTTGGGCCTATGTCGCCATAAACCTCATGCGGCCTACCCGAACCCAATGCGAGCAGCACTATGGGGTCCCTATTTGGCCTTGCTCCAGGCGGGGTTTACCTTGCCATGGAATGTTGCCACCCATGCGGTGCGCTCTTACCGCACCATTTCACCCTTACC
>Ga0055584_100000840_pt1 | contig 29492 bp, 26 predicted proteins | sample OSDHelmetaG_FD_58716 | JGI IMG/M metagenome (GOLD analysis project Ga0055584, IMG submission 58716) | Pelagic marine sediment microbial communities from the LTER site Helgoland, North Sea, for post-phytoplankton bloom and carbon turnover... | ecosystem: Environmental > Aquatic > Marine >... | reverse complement strand
GTCCAAGACCTATGAAACATAAGACCAATCAGATGACCTATCCCTGGATCTTCTGGATCTAAAACAGTTGGTGGGTTCATAATATTAGTAAAGTTTTTTTTATCAAGAGAAGGGATAAATTTTTTAAACCAATTATTAAAATCATTTTTATTTAATATACTAGACATTAGACTTGCTTCAGCAAGACATGGAGAAAGAAAATCTGTACCTGATGGCTCATAACTTACTGGACAGTTTTTGTCCATTATGAAGTTTTTAATACTATAATCTTTTATTTTATTTAATAAATTATAGTCTTCTGCTACTATAGCATACTCTACCATTAGTGAAAATGAGAAGGCTGAATTTGCATGGGTTCCAGGTCTTAATGGAGTTGATAATTTATCTAAAAATGATATCGTTCTATTGCTAAGTAATTCTACTAGAGGCTTCATGTTATTTGCCCACTCAAGTCCTTTTTTATTATCCCATGTCAATAATTCTGAGTATAATTTCATTAACCAAGCCCAACCGTATGTCCTCTCAAAACCTTTAGCAAAATCATTTTGAAAAAACTCATACTCTTTCTTTAAATTTTCTTCACTTAGGTTTTTTTCTAACTTTTCTAATATTATTTCTCTTTCTGAAATTTCAGGAAAATCCTTAATTATTTTAATCATTGCCCAGTGACCATGCACAGCTGAGTGCCAGTCCCAGCAACCATAAAATGACGGTGTCAACTCATAGTGAGGTCTTATCCACTGTTCATTGACAAATCTATAACCTATCTTATAAGGATATTTTTTATCTACACATTTAATTGAAAGTGACACTAATTCTTTTGCCGACTTCTCATCTAATGATATATTTTCAAAATTTTCATTATTTATTTTTTCAGTACACGAAAAGAAAATTAAAATAATTAGAAAGAAATGTATTCTCATTTTTTGCTTGCATTAAAGAGTTTATCTTTCTCATTATTAGAAAGACTTTTATAACCACTATCAGATATTTTATCAAGTATTTTATCTATTTCATCTTGTGAAATATCTTTCTTTATTTCATTTGTTTCCTCCTCCTTAGAAATATCTTTTTTTTTATTTTTATTAAAAATATTTAAAATATCAATTATACCTTTTCCCATATTTACTCCATTTTGAAGTTGTCTAATATAAAGGTATCCCATTAGAGCTCCACCAAGGTGTGCAATTTCTCCTCCGGCATTGCTTCCTGTAACATCAAAAAAAGATAATAACACATAAAAGAGTGCAATATATTTTATTCTAACAGGTCCTAAAAATAAGAGGTAAAAAGTATAATTAGGAAGTAATGTGGCAGATCCTACAACTACACTAAAAACTCCTGCTGATGCTCCTAACATTAACGACTCAGAAACTCTATTATCATAATATGGTATAATATTAAATAGTGCCATGTATGATAGTCCACCAATAATACCACCAATAATATATAGAGATATTACTGCATTATTACCAATATTTTCATGAATGATTTTTCCAAACCAGTAGAGAAATAACATATTCCACAAGATATGCATGAAGTTCATATGAAGGAAAAAGTAGGTTACAATAGACCATGGTTGAAAAATAAAAACGTTCAAAGATGCAGGAAGCATTAACTTATTTAAGAATAAATTAAATAATTCACCGAATCCTGATAAGGTTATGAAAACTTCAAGAATACTCATTGAAACAAAAACAATAACATTTATTAAAATGATCTTAATCAGGCCATTATTTTCCTTATTCCATGCGTTTTTAAAATCTTCAATTAAAAAGTTTGCCATAATCAGTAGTAAGTTCCATACTTATTTTTCCAATACCTTAATATAATGTAACCAATTAGCATCCCACCTAAATGAGCTAAGTGTGCCACATTATCCCCAGGCATTCTATTAAATTCACTCCATATCTCATATAAACCATATACAAGAACTAGGTACTTTGCCTTTATAGGAATAGGTGGTATTAGAAGCATTAACTTCATATTGGGAAAAAGCATAGCAAAGGCAAGTAATATTCCAAAAACAGCACCTGATGCTCCTACCATAGGTACATCATTATTGCTTCTTAGTATTGTATTTGTAATGTCTATACTTTCTTTAATATATCCCTCATCACTTGGGTTATCAGTATATCCACTGATAAAGTCATATAATTGATTATAATATTCTTTTGAATTATCTAGTATAAATTTCCTGAAAGAATCAGGATTAGGATTATTTTGATAGCTTCTGACCTCTACCTCCAGGGAATAGTTTTCATAAAAGTTTACACCAGAGTATAATATACCAGCACCTATTCCTGTTATAAGATAGAAGGTGAAAAATTTTCTAGAACCCCATACTTTCTCTAGTATAGGAGCAAAAACTATTACCGCGAACATATTACTGAAAAGATGACCAAATCCTGCATGAATCCACATATAGGTTAAGAACTGGTAAGGCTTAAAATTATCAGATAATATATACCTGAGACCAAATTCTTCTATAATGTAACCACCTGTTAATAGGAAGATTACTCCATTAATTATTAGTATATTTTTTGCTGCTGGAGTGAGATTAAACATTAGAATAAATTTTCTACTTTATCAATACCTAATTCTATATAATTTTGTTTCCCATCAGGAGAATATTTTGGATTTTCACAAGCAAATAACCTATCAATTATCAGATTCATTTCAGTTTGTGACAAATTTCTACTATTTGTTATTCTAGCTTTCTTAGAAAAAGATTTTAGAATAATATCTTTTTTCTGAGACTTTATATCCAAATTATTATTTTTCACCTCCTCAACAAAATTTTCGATAATTTCTTTTTCATTAATATCATCTAGACCACTAGGTATCCCATTAATTACAACAGAATTCTTTCCAAAAATATCAATACTGAAACCTATGGATCTAATATCTTCAATGATATCTTCAATTATTTTAAAGTCAGATGAATTAAATTCTATATACTGAGGAAATAAACTCTGTTGAGTATTTGAATAATTATTTAAACTATTTTTCTGGTATTTTTCAAAGAGAATTCTCTGTTGACAATTTTTATGATTAAATATTAATAGTTTTTCTCCTAGTTGTTTAAATATAAAATTTTCTAGGAATTGGACAGGTTTGTTCTCATTTTCAATAGAGTCTTTCTTTTCAAAAAGGAGTCTATCTGCATTTTCAATTTTAACATTTTCAAAAATTTTATCCCAATCTTTTCTTTTCTCTGAATACACAGATCTTTTATTTTGAGATGATGTTATTTCTGACTCTAAAAAATTTATGTTTTTTGTGAAATTTACATCAGCATCAAAATTTAGACTAGGAGATACATTAAATTTTTCTAAAGATTTTTTTACGGAAGATTTAACTAGATTATAAATTAACTTCTCATCTTCAAATTTTATTTCTGTTTTTGTCGGGTGAATATTTATATCTACTAAATCAGTATTTATACTAATGAAAAGAACATAAAAGGGAAATTTTTTATCTTCAATAAGACCTTCATAACTATTTATAATAGCATGATTTAAATAACCATTTCTAATAAATCTATTATTTACATAAATATACTGTTCTCCTCTTGTTTTCTTAGTATTTTCAGGTTTTCCTATATAACCTTCTATTGATATACCACCATACTTCTCTTCGCATGATATCAGGTTATTTTCATAATTTTTTTTAAAAATTGATACTAGTCTTTTCTTAAGATTTGAACTTTTAAGGTTATATACTTCGGCCTCTTCATTTATAAGAGTAAAATTTAAATTATAATTTGCAATAGCACATCTTATAAATTCATCAATTATATGTCTAAGCTCAACATTATTAGATTTTAAAAAATTTCTTCTAGCAGGCACACTATAAAATAAATTTTTACATGTAATGCTGGTACCTAACTGAAAGTTTATCTCTTTTCTTTCAATTACTTTAGAATCTTTTAAAGTAACTTGATGACCAGTTTTATTGTTTATACTTTTGGTTTTTAATACTACTTCGGATACTGCCGTAATAGAAGCTAGTGCCTCACCTCTAAAACCCATTGTCTTAACTTTAAACAGATCTTCAGTTTTTTCTAGTTTAGACGTTGCGTGTCTATTAAAACAATTTACAGAATCTTCTTTAGACATTCCTAACCCATCATCTATTACTGATATCGATTGTTTTCCAGCATCTTTTATAATAATCTTAATGTTTTTTGCTTTTGCGTCAATACTATTTTCAACTAATTCTTTTATTATGGAAGAGGGCCTCTGGATTACTTCTCCAGCTGCAATTTGATTTGCTACTGATTTAGGTAGTTGATTTATAATATTCATCTTATTTTTTAGTCCACTTCTTTAAAAGGAACCATAAAGGTATTAAAATGATAAAAATAAAAATTTTATTTCCTAAATAAAGCCATCCAAAAATTAAAAAAGATAAAATGAAAGCGATAATTAACTGAAGTCTTGATGTACTAATCTGGTTTTGGTTTCTGTTTCTTTTAAAATATTTTTTATTTGTATTTTTTGATTCAGATACTCTCTGATATAACTCGTCTTTGATAGGATCAAAGTGTCTTGGAGCAAATTTAAATCTTCTATTATTTGGAAGTTTAATAAATGAAGGAAGTCTCATGTTTAATAAAAATCATATTAAATAATACATAAAGATAGATTGAAAAATTGTTAATTTAGTAATACTTATTTTATAAGCAAGTAATTGGGTTTTCTATATTACTAATAATGTAATTTAATCTTTATATGAAGATTGGTATTGTCTGTTATCCTACATTTGGTGGTAGTGGTGTTGTCGCAACTGAACTAGGGAAAGCTTTATCTGAAAAAGGAAATACTGTCCATTTTATATCATATGCTCAACCTGCAAGATTAAATATATTCAGTGATAATCTGTTTTATCATGAGGTATCTATTAAGAATTATCCTTTATTTGAATACCCTCCTTATGAGACTTCACTAACTAGCAAACTTGTTGAGATAGTAAAATTTGAGAAGTTAGATTTAATTCATGTTCACTATGCCATCCCTCATGCATCTTCTGCTTTACTTGCTAAGGATATTTTAAAGACAATGGGAATAGATATCCCAGTCATAACTACATTGCATGGAACAGATATTACACTAGTTGGAAAAGACCCCTCATGTAAACCGGTTATAAATTTTTCAATTAATAATTCAGATGGAGTTACTGCTGTTTCAAATAGTTTAAGAAAAGACACTATAGATATATTTAACATTGAAAATAAAATTAAGGTGATACCTAACTTTATAGATATTGATAAATACGCAACTGTTAAAAGAAATTCATATCGTGGTAATTTGTGTCAGAATGGAGAAAAATTATTAGTACATACTTCAAATTTTAGAAAAGTTAAAAGAATCCAGGATGTGATAAATATCTTCTGTAAGATAAATCAAGAAATCCCTTCTAAGCTCATAATGGTTGGAGATGGACCTCAGAGAGCTAATATAGAATCTTTGACAAGATCCCTATGCTCACTTAGAGATGTTTTATTTATAGGAAAAATTCCAGATGTTGAAAATGTTTTACACAATGCTGACCTGTTCTTACTTACTTCTGAGAAGGAGAGCTTTGGGCTTTCTGCACTGGAGGCTATGGCATCTTCTGTTCCTGTGATATCATCTAATGCAGGTGGATTACCAGAATTAGTTGAAGATGGTAAATCTGGTTTTACTTGTGATGTTGGTGATATTGAATCTATGTCAAATAAAGCTATAACTATTCTAAATAAATCTAACCTCCAGGATTTTAAAGAAAGTGCATTCGAAAGAGCAAAAAAATTTGATGTCAATATTATTTTACCTCTTTATATTAATTATTATAATGAAATATTAAGAAAATAAATTATGCCTCATAAAAAAAAGAAGATTTATGTTTTGGATACCTCAGTGATTTTATTTTCACATGATTCAATAATGAATTTTGAGGAAAATGATATTGGTATACCTATCACAGTACTTGAAGAATTAGATCATCTTAAAAAAGGAAATGATACTATAAACTTTGAGGCAAGAGAATTTATTAGAATGATAGATGAACTCTCCTCTGATAAAATGTTAAACGACTGGATTCCTTTGAATGGTAAGACAAAAGGTAAGTTCAAGATACTTGTTAATCAGAAAACTAAAAATAATATTTTTAATGATGAAATTAATGATCATAAAATTCTAGATTCTGCTCTAAACCTTCAGAAAGAAGAAAATAATAAAATTGTCACACTTGTTTCAAAAGATATAAATCTTAGATTAAAAGCTAAATCATTAAACTTAAAGGCAGAGGATTACTTAACAGGTAAAATAAAGAACTTAAACTCTTTAGACTTAGAAGGTCTAGTCATTGAAAATGTAAAAACGGAAGTAATTGATAATATATATGAAAATAATATCATAGAAAAGGAATCAATTTTTCCTAGAAAAAAATTAATTGATAACAGTTATTATATTTTAAAAGACACAAAAAAATCAGCTTTAATTTATTTTGATGCTGATAAACAGACAATAAATAGAGTTGAGAAGACAGCTATAACTGGAATAAAACCAAGGAATGCTGAACAGGCATTCGCTATTCACTCCTTGTTAAATCATAATGTTTCTCTGGTTTCTATTAATGGAGTGGCTGGAACAGGAAAGACATTATTAGCTTTAGCTTCAGCTATATCTCAGAGAAGAGATTACAAGCAAATATTTGTTGCGAGGCCTATAGTTCCATTAAGCAATAAAGATATAGGTTATCTCCCTGGTGATATTAACTCTAAAATAAACCCATATATGGAACCACTTTGGGATAATTTTAAATATATACAAAATCAATATCAAGAAACATCTAAAGAGTTCAAAGTATTAAAGAATATGATTGAATCTGAGAAGTTAATTATTCAACCTTTAGCTTATATTAGAGGTAGAAGTTTTTCAAATATTTATTTTATTATTGACGAGGCTCAAAACTTAACACCTCATGAAATTAAGACAATAATATCTAGAGCAGGAGAAAATACAAAAATTGTATTTGCAGGTGATATAAATCAGATTGACACTCCTTATCTTGACTCTCAAAGTAATGGTTTATCATATCTCATTGATAAATTAAAAGGACAAAGATTATATTCTCATGTCACATTAAGAAAAGGCGAGAGATCAGAATTAGCTAATCTTGCTAACGATTTACTATAGAATTTTTTTTTATATTGAATTATGATAAATAACCTAGAACAATACAAATCTCATTATAAGGATAGCATTAAGGATCCTGAAAAGTACTGGAAAAACTATTCTTCAAAATTTTTATGGAAGAAGGAACCTTCAAATATTTTGAAATGGAACTTTACAGAACCAAAAGTAAAATGGTTTGAAGATGGAGAGCTTAATATAACAGAAAATATTTTTGAAAGAAATAAAGAAAGAGGAGATGATACTGCAATTATTTGGGAACCTAATGAACCAAATGAAAAGAATATAACCTATACATATAATCAATTATTTGAAGAGGTGTGTTCCTTTGCTAATGCACTCAAGAAACTAGGTGTTGAGAAAGGTGACAGAGTTATAATTTATCTTCCTATGATACCTGAAGCTGCAATTTCTATGCTTGCATGTGCAAGAATAGGTGCGGTTCATTCTGTCGTATTTGCAGGTTTTAGTGCGTCATCTTTATCTGATAGGATTAATGATTGTAAGGCAAATCTAGTTATAACATCAGATGGAAATTTTAGAGGAAATAAAGTTATTCCGGTAAAAGATGTTGTTGATGAAGCTCTCGAGTCTACTACTACTATTGATCATGTATTAACTATAAAAAGAACATCTTCTGAAGTAAATATGAAATCAGATAGAGATGTTTGGTATCATGAAATTATAAAAAGTGTAGATAAAATTTGTGAGCCTGAGAAAATGAAATCTGAAGATTTATTATTTATTCTATATACCTCTGGATCTACTGGGAAACCCAAAGGAGTTGTTCATACTTGTGCGGGCTATATGATTTATTCTCAGTTTACATTTGAAAATGTTTTTCAATATGAAGATGGTGATACTTACTGGTGTACAGCTGATGTAGGTTGGATTACTGGACATAGCTATATTGTCTATGGACCTTTATTAAGAGGTGCAAAAACTATAATTTTTGAGGGTGTACCTACTTATCCCGATGCCTCTAGGTTTTGGGAGATAATTGATAAATACAAAGTCAATCAGTTTTATACAGCTCCGACAGCTATAAGAGCTCTTCAATCATTTGGAAATAAATTTTTAGAAGGTTTTGACTTATCGTCTCTTAAGGTTATTGGTTCTGTTGGAGAACCTATAAATGAAGAAGCTTGGAATTGGTACCATGACAATATTGGTAAGAAAAAATGTCCTGTTGTCGATACTTGGTGGCAAACTGAGACAGGAGGTATTATGATATCACCTCTTCCTAATATAATAGATTGTAAGCCAACCTATGCAACTTTACCATTACCTGGGATTCAACCAGTTTTATTGGATAATGATGGGGTTGAAATAAAAGAAAATAATGTTGAGGGAAACCTTTGTATAAAGTATCCTTGGCCATCTATTTTAAGAACAACTTATGGAGACCATAAAAGATGTAAAGAAACTTATTTTTCTACATTTAAGGGTTATTATTTTACTGGGGATGGTGCAAAGCGTGATGATGATGGGATGTATAGAATTTTGGGAAGAGTAGATGATGTTATTAATGTATCTGGACATAGAATTGGAACTGCTGAAGTTGAGGATGCTATAAATCAAGATCAAGAAGTTGTTGAATCTGCCGTTGTTGGTTTCCCTCATGAAATAAAGGGGCAAGGTATTTTTGGTTTTGTTATAATAAAAAATAATTCAAAAGACTTAGACTACTTTTCTAGAATTAGAGATATGGTAACTAAACAAATTGGTCCTATAGCTAAACCTGATAAGATCCTTGTTGTACCAGGATTACCTAAGACTAGATCAGGGAAGATTATGAGAAGAATTCTAAGGAAAATTGCTTCAAATGAGTTTGATAACTTTGGAGATATTTCTACTTTATTAAACCCTGAAATTATTGATCAAATTATATCTGTTCATAAAAATTAATTTATTCTAATTTATCTTTTATCTCGTCAGGAATTTTAGTGTAGCTTCTTTCTTCTCTCTTTATCATTTTTTCCAATTCTTTTTCTCCAAAATTTACCTTATTTCCACTAAAGAACACTCTCCATATTTTTCCCTTTTTGGATTCCGAAATATAAAGAGATCCATCTGGTCCTTGAGCTAACCCCATAGGCCTATAATTTGCATCTTCCATATCAATCAAAATATTTTTTCCTGCAAAACCATCGGAAAAAATTTCTATTTTTCCAGAAGGAACTCCTTCCTTAAATGGAATAAACCCTACTACGTAACCTGCTTGTGGGTAAGGTACTCTATTAGTTGACCCATGAAATGCAATAAATGCGCCATTTTTATATCTATAAGGAAATTGATCTCCAGTATAAAATAGTAAGTCATTAGGAGCCCAGTGAGCGGGAAGACCCATAATAGGTTTTGTATAGTTATCAGATGTTTTTTTTCCGTCACCACCATACTCTGGTGCTATCATTCGTTTATTTTTAAAATGATCATAATAAGTGTAGGGCCATCCGTAGTCATCTCCATCCTCTATTCTCATAAACTCTTCTGCTGGTAATATGGTGTTTTCCCATTCTGAATAATATTGAGGAGCATGATTATGTAAGAAATCTCTTCCATGATTAACTCCATACAAAGAATTATTTAATTTATTCCACGTAAGACCAACAACACTTCTGATTCCAGTAGCATATCTTTTACCATCTTTCAAAGATTGCCCTAACTTGTTTTTATTAAATTTCCATATTCCTCCTAAAATATCTAGTTGTTCACAGGGATACTCTCCTTTGACATCTTTTGTTGAATATGTATTTGGTTTTGTTTCCCAATTTTCACAAGCATTTGTAGGTGCACTAAATGTAACATATATATTGTCTTCATCATCAAATGCTAAAGATTTTGCATTATGCCATCTTATCGGATATGGATCAACTAAAATAATTTCCGGTTTTCCTTCGGGAATAAGTTTATTTTTTTTTAGTTTTTGTCTATAGACAACTAGCTCAGAACTAAAATAAAGGTATCCATCATTTATCTTCATTTCTGTCCCAAATTTTCCATCATTTGGATAGTCACCAAACCTTTCAACTATGTCAGCTTTTCCGTCATTATCTTCATCTCTTAAAGCTACGTTACCATTTCTTCCAGTAGCTGTTCTTAATTTTACGTAGATATCTCCATTATCATTTACCGCAATGTGCCTTGATGGGCCCACACCTTCTGTTACAACTAGTGCCTCAAATCCTCCTGGAAGATATAACCCTCCATTTAGCTCATCTGCTTTTATATTTTTATTTATAAAAACAGGAATATTTTTCTCTTGATTTTTTGATGTGCTACATCCAAATAAAATCATTAATATTAAGAAGAATTTTGCTTGATTAGATATCATGGAATTAAAATTAATATAAAAAAACTTGTGATCACCTAATCAATTTTGATTTTGAATTATTTAAGAATGTTTATATGATTGTAAATATGAATTTTATATTGTTTTTCTTTTTTGTCTTTGGAATATCTTTTCAGAATCAAAATCATAGTCTAGAAAATGACTTTATCAGGGTTAATGTTTCTTTTAAATTAAAGGAAGAAACAAAGAAAAAAAACATATATGATGTTGAATTTTTAGTTCAAAATAAAAGTGATATGCCATTATATTATGTGTCAAGATATACTAAATTGGAAAGTAAAGAGTCTCAAAATAATGTTAATATAAATTCCAATAATGATAATATACATGATGTTGATCCTATTGAATCTGGTGCACCACCACCTTCGTCATCAGCTTATGTTGATAGTGGGGGAGCAAAAAAAGTTGACGACACAGGTTCTTCTCAGAGAGGTGGGGGAAGAAAAATTTCTGACCAAAAAAATGATAAAGAGGAAACTATTAAAAATGATATAATAGAATTTAATTATATTTTTAGTAATGAATTATTTGAACTTTATTTTAATGAGTCAAGAACTTCAAAATTTAATTTAAACCTGTTAGAAAAACCTTTTTATTTTAAGAATAAAGAAGAATTTAGAGTAAAAGTTAAATTTGATAATTCAACAGAAAATATTATTGATATTCAAAAGGGAAGTTATAATCCTGTGATATGTGTGATTCCCACTGAAGGTCTATCTCTTAATTCAACACTTGAAACAAATAAAAAGAATGGTCTTGATGTTAATAAATTAACTTTAATTTTTTCAAAAGAAATATATTACAGTAATAAAATTAAACTTCAATTAGATAAAAACTTTCATTCATCAATAGATGAAGCAAAAGCAAAGTTCCTTGAAATGCAATCAGTACTTCAAAATAATCTAAACTAAAAATAACCCCAACCAAATGTTGAGGTTAAATGTGAACTCGGAGGGAGTCGAACCCCCAACCTCCTGGGCCGTAACCAGGTGCTCTATCCAGTTAAGCTACGAGTCCATTATCCAACAAATTTAACAATTAATAACAAGTACTATTTCTATAAACTTTACATAATATCATATTATAATATATATTTGCCGAGTAACTAAAAAACGATGAGATTTATAACTATAATTTTATTTTTTTATTTCCCATTTACTGTATTATCTCAAGATACTGATGAGAAAAAAAATAATATTAATATTCCAGGTTATCTTAAATTAAATTTTGGCTTTACATTTTTAGAAGACAACAACCATTCTTTACAGTCAGATATTTTTCCTTCAAGATCACTAGATGTTTTTTACTCAAAGCCTATTTTTTTTGGTGATAATTTTTCTGTAAATCCTGGTCTTGGAATATCTAATGATAGACTCTCATTTTCAAATGATGTTACCTTATCTGAAATTACAGATGTTGATGGTATTAATCAGATTATAGTTGATACTCTATCTTTTTCTCCTGATAAGAATTCATTGAAGGGAACATATCTTATGGTACCCGTAGATTTCAAATATTACTTTGGGTCAGGAAGCCTAGATAAAAGAAGATTTTTTATTGGTGTTGGTGCTGAGTTTGGTTTTCTTCTTAACTCATCTACAAAGGTTAAACAGATTATTAATAATATAGCTAATACTACTAAGTCTAAAAGTGATTTTGGTTTAAATGATTTTAAATATGGAGTTTCTTTTCAAATAGGAGTTGGAAATTTTAATATCTATTATAAAAAACACTTATCAAACTTATTTGATTCTAACTCTCTACCTTTATATGAAAATATTAATCCAACTATAAATAAAGTTGGTATATCTTTTTCATTATTTTAGTATTCTCTCCTTAACCTAGCAACAGGTATATTTAATTGTTCTCTGTACTTTGCAACAGTTCTTCTTGCAACTTCATAACCTTCATCTAGAAGGATTTTTTCAATTTGGTCATCAGAAAGCGGAGATTTTTTATCTTCTCCTTTAACTATCTTCTTTAAATAATTTTTTACTACTCTGCTGCTAACTATTTCATCACCTTTTTTTATAGTTGATTCAGAAAAGAAATATTTTAATGGAAAAACACCAAAGTCTGTTTGTGCAACTTTACTACTTACTATTCTACTAACCGTAGAAATATCCATCTTAATGATTTCAGCAATATTTTTTAAAATCATTGGCTTTAAATCATTTTCATCTCCATCCTCAAAAAATTTTATCTGAAGTTTTAGAATAGTATTCATTGTCTTTAGAAGGGTCTCGTTCCTTTGATTTAAGGCATCTACAAACCACTGTGCTGCCTCAATTTTTTTCTTTATAAAGTCATATGATTTCTTTGTCTCGTTATCTTTATTTTTTTTGCGTTTTAGGTCTTCATATATTGATATATACTTTTTACTAATATTTATTTTCCTGTTACCTGAAGCTAGTTCTACAATAAATTCTTCGTTATTTTTCTTGATAACAAAATCTGGAATTAAAAACTCAGTTATCTCTAAATCTTCTAAACCTCCAGAAGGTTTAGGGTTTAGGGTTTTTATGAAATTAAATGCATTATTAATTTCAACTTTACCTTCATCATATTTATTATAGATTTTATCAAACTGCTTTTTCTTGAAATCTATAAAACTTTCTTCTAATATTTTTCTTGCTAAAGTTTGGGTATTTGTCAATTCATTTATGGAATCAATCTGAATTATGAGACACTCTTCTAGATTTCGAGCTCCTATTCCATAGGGTTCTAATGATTGTATTTTAAATAAGACTTTTTCAATTTCATTATAACTATATTCGGTATTTTCAGAAAAGGCTATGTCGTCAATGATAGACTCTAGATCTCTTCTAAGGTAACCATCATTATCTAAAGTACCTATAATCTGTTTTGCTATTATAATTTCATTTTTATCCAGTTTAAGGTAGTTTATTTGATTTAATAAACTTTCTCTAAAGGATTCTACACTAGATATATTTGATTCTCTTGAAAAATCTGACAATTCATTACTTCTTTTTTGAGAGTAGTTATAATTCTCATTATTAGAAATTTCTACTTCTTCATTTCTATTATTTTCATTCTCTTCTAGTACAGGGTTTTCTTCAAGTTCTTTCTTAATCTCTGAATCAATATTAGAATTAGATAATTGTAACAATTTTATAAATTGAATTTGTTGAGGAGTAAGTTTTTGAGACTGATTTTGTCTGAGTTCTAACTTTTGCATTATTAATTATTTGATTTACAAATTTATTATAATTAGTCTATTCTTTGAAATAAGATTAAATTATACTTTTTTTACCACTTATTTAATATGGATAAAGAGAGAATAAAAATTATTTTAATTACAGAGAAACATTTTGAGTCAGAAATTAGTGTTTCAGGCTGGGTAAGGACAAAGAGACAAAGTAAAAATGTTTCTTTTATCACACTCAATGATGGCTCAACTGTCAATAGCTTACAAGTTGTACTAGATATGAAAGATTTTAACTTGGAGTTATTTGATGATATAAATTCTGGAACCTCATTGTCAATTTCAGGTAAACTTGTAAAGAGTGAAGGTAAAAATCAAGATTTTGAGTTGATTGCAAATGAATTAAAAATTCTTGGAAAATCAGATCCTGAAGAATACCCAATACAACCCAAAAGACATTCATTTGAATTTTTAAGAGAAGTTGCTCATTTAAGACCAAGAACAAATACATTTAGCTCAATTTTCAGGATTAGACATTCAATTATATTCGCAATTCATAAATTTTTTAATGATAAAGGTTTTTATAATATTCATACACCAATTATTACATCATCAGATGCTGAAGGTGCAGGTGAGATGTTTAAGGTTACTTCTTTAAATTTAGATAAGAAAAATATTGATTTTAAGGATGACTTTTTTTCTAAACCTGTCAATCTTACTGTTTCAGGACAATTAAATGCTGAATTAGGAGCACTAGCTCTGTCCGAGGTTTATACTTTTGGACCTACATTCAGGGCAGAAAATTCTAATACATCAAAGCACTTATCAGAGTTCTGGATGATAGAACCTGAGATGGCATTTTATGATATTAATGATAACATGGACCTTGCTGAAGAGATGTTAAAGTATGTGATTAGTTACGTTTTAGATAAATGTAATGATGACCTGTTATTTCTAGAAAATTTAGAAAAAAATGAAGAAAAGTCTCTTCCTCAGATCCAAAGAAATGAGTATGCTTTAATCGAAAGGCTTTCTAAAATAACAGAAAATATTTTTGATAGAGTATCATATTCAGATGCTTTTAATATATTAAGAAATTCAAAACCAAATAAAAAAGGTAAATTTAAATTTAAAGTTAACGTGTGGGGCATTGATTTTCAATCTGAACACGAGAGATACCTAGTTGAAAAACATTTTAAAAATCCTGTTATAGTAATAGATTACCCAAGAGAGATTAAGGCTTTTTATATGAGAAGTAATGAAGATAACAAGACTGTTGCTGCTATGGATGTATTATTCCCCTCTGTTGGTGAAATAATAGGAGGATCTCAGAGAGAAGAAAGACTTGATATGTTAACCAAGAGAATGGATGAAATGAATGTTTCAAAGAAAGATCTCTCATGGTATCTTGATACAAGAAGATTTGGAACAGTTGTTCACTCTGGTTTTGGACTTGGTCTAGAAAGATTAGTTCAATTTATAACTGGAATGAAAAATATACGAGATGTAATTCCATTTCCTAGAACTCCTGGAAACTGTAATTATTAAAAATTATTTTTTCTCGTCTTTTACTTCCTCGAAGTCAACATCTGAAATATCATCCCCTTTACTATCACCTTTCTTATCTCCTTTAGGGCCATCTTCAGGTGATTTACCATCAGCTGCTGCTTGCTGTTCTTGAGTTGCTTTGTACATCTCTTGACTTGCAGCCTCCCAAGACTTATTTAGTACCTCAACAGCGCCATCCACCTCGTCAATTTTTTGTTCTTTATGAATAGCTTTTAACTTTTCTAGAGAATCTTCGATTGATTTTTTGTTTGGTTCAGATAGTTTATCTCCAAATTCTTTAAGTTGTTTCTCAGTCTGAAAAATTAACCCATCAGCTGTATTTAATTTATCAACTTTCTCTCTCTCTTTCTTATCAGTCTCTTCATTAGCCTTAGCTTCATCTTTCATCTTATTAATTTCATCTTCAGTAAGACCTGAAGACGCCTCTATTCTGATATTTTGTTCTTTACCAGTACCTTTATCTTTAGCAGAAACATTTAATATTCCATTAGCATCTATATCAAAAGTTACCTCTACCTGAGGAACACCTCGAGGTGCTGGTGGTATACCGTCTAGATGAAATCTGCCAATAGTCTTATTATCTTTAGACATTGGTCTTTCACCTTGTAAGACATGAATCTCTACAGCTGGTTGATTATCAGCAGCAGTTGAAAATGTCTCAGATTTCTTTGTAGGAATTGTTGTGTTTGATTCAATTAATTTTGTAAATACTCCATTTAATGTTTCAATCCCTAGAGATAGTGGAGTAACATCAAGTAAAAGAACATCCTTTACTTCTCCGGTAAGAACACCTCCTTGAATCGCTGCTCCAATTGCAACAACTTCATCTGGGTTTACACCTTTTGAAGGTTTCTTTTTGAAAAACTTTTCAACTTCTTCCTGAATTTTTGGAATTCTAGTTGAGCCACCTACTAAAATAATTTCATCAATATCTGAAACATCCATTTTTGCGTCTTTAAGAGCTTTAGAGCATGGCTCTAATGTTCTTTCAACAAGTTTTTGAGAGAGTTGCTCAAATTTTGATCTTGATAAAGTCTTTACTAAGTGTTTAGGAACACCATCTACAGGCATGATATATGGAAGATTAATTTCTGTAGATGTTGAACTAGATAACTCTATCTTAGCCTTTTCAGCTCCTTCTTTCAGTCTTTGAAGAGCCATTGGATCTTTTCTGAGGTCTATACCCTCATCTTTCTTAAACTCTTCAGCTAACCAGTCAATTAAAATACTATCAAAATCATCTCCACCTAAATGAACGTCTCCATTAGTTGATTTTACTTCAAATACACCATCACCTAGTTCTAGTATTGATATATCAAAAGTACCTCCACCTAAGTCATAGACGGCAATCTTTAGGTCTTTATCTTTCTTATCAAGACCATAAGCAAGAGCTGCTGCTGTAGGTTCATTAATAATTCTTTTGACATCAAGACCTGCAATTGTACCTGCTTCCTTAGTTGCTTGCCTCTCTGAATCATTAAAATATGCTGGTACAGTAACTACAGCTTCTTTTACTTCAGAACCAAGATAATCTTCTGCAGTTGATTTCATTTTTTGAAGTATCATTGCTGATATTTCTTGCGGAGTATATTTTCTTGAACCAATTTTAACTCTTACTGTATTGTTAGTCCCTTTCTCAACTTCATATGATAAATTTCTTTTCTCTTCATTGATATCTGAAAACTTTTTACCCATAAATCTTTTAACGGAGTTAACTGTATTTTGAGGGTTTGTGATAGCCTGTCTTTTAGCTGGATCTCCAACTTTTCTTTCTCCTTTTCCTTCATCAAGGAATGCAACAATTGATGGGGTTGTTCTTTTTCCTTCGCTATTAGGTATAACAACTGGTTCGTTACCTTCCATAACAGAAACACATGAATTAGTAGTTCCTAAATCGATTCCAATAATTTTACTCATAATTTTATAATTTATATTCTGATTGTTATACGACAAAAACTATGCCAGATAGTGTGTATGACAGAATGTCAGTTATTTCTCAATAAGTGCACTTACTTTATTTTCTAGTACTTCTACTATTCCTCCTTTTATATTTAGAGAATTTGTTTTTGATTTTTCAGAGTATACAATTTCTCCATTAGATAGAGAGCTAACTATTGGAGCATGATTATTCAAAACTTGAAATTGACCATTTACTCCAGGTAAGATAACCGAGTCAACATCCCCACTAAATATTTTTTCTTCAGCAGATAAAATTTCTAAGAGCATATAATTATTTTACTTTTTCTAATAACTTCTCTCCAGCTTCTATTGCCTGTTCAATGGTACCCTTTAAGTTAAAAGCAGCCTCGGGTAGATGATCAAGCTCTCCATCCATAATCATTGTGAAACCTTTAATTGTATCCTTAATGTCAACTAATTGACCTTTAACGCCTGTAAATGGTTCAGCTACATGGAAAGGTTGAGATAAGAACCTTTGTACTCTTCTTGCTCTGTGAACTACTTGTTTATCTTCCTCTGATAATTCATCCATTCCTAAGATTGCAATAATATCTTGTAATTCTTTATATCTCTGGAGTAACTCCTTAACCCTTTGAGCGCAATTATAGTGTTCAGCTCCAACTATTTCTTCAGTTAAAATTCTTGAAGTTGATTCTAGAGGATCAATAGAAGGGTATATTCCTATAGAAGCTAATTTTCTTGATAGTACACTCTGAGCATCTAAATGAGCGAATGTTGTAGCTGGTGCAGGGTCAGTTAAATCATCAGCAGGAACATATACGGCCTGAACAGATGTTATTGATCCTTTTTTAGTTGAGGTAATCCTTTCTTGCATGGCACCCATTTCAGTAGCAAGAGTTGGTTGATAACCTACAGCGGATGGCATTCTACCTAATAATGCGGATACTTCAGAACCTGCTTGAGTAAACCTGAAAATATTATCAATAAAGAATAAAATATCTCTTCCTTGTCCTTTTCCGTCTCCATCTCTAAAGTATTCAGCTAATGTCAAACCTGATAATGCTACCCTAGCTCTTGCACCGGGAGGCTCATTCATTTGCCCAAATACAAACGCAGCTTTTGAATCTTTTAATTTTTTTCTGTCTACTTTGGATAGGTCCCAAGATCCTTTTTCCATTGACTCTTTAAATTTATCTCCATAATCAACTATACCTGCTTCTATCATTTCTCTGAGTAAATCATTTCCTTCTCTAGTTCTTTCTCCAACACCAGCAAAGACTGAGAGACCAGAATATGCTTTTGCAATATTATTAATTAACTCTTGTATTAATACAGTTTTTCCTACTCCAGCTCCTCCAAATAATCCAATCTTTCCTCCTTTATTGTATGGCTCGATTAAATCGATAACTTTAATTCCAGTGAATAAAACTTCAGCAGATACTGATAAATCTTCAAATTTTGGAGCATCTCTATGAATAGGAAGTCTGTCTTTAGTTTTTGGTTCTTCTATACCATCAATTGCTTCCCCAACAACATTAAATAGTCTACCTTTTATATCATCGCCTATAGGCATTGAAATAGCTTGCCCTAAGTCTTTAACTGGCATACCTCTTTTTAAACCTTCGGTTCCTGACATTGATATAGTCCTAACCGTGTTTTCACCAAGATGTTGCTGAACCTCCAAAACTAAAGTTGAACCATCATCTTTTTGTATTTCTAATGCGTTTAGAATTTTTGGCAGATTATTTTCTTCAAATGATACATCTACTACTGGACCAATTACAGCTGTTATTTTACCTGAATTTGACATGATTTAGAAATGGTGGTTTAGTTAAAAAATATAGTAATGCGAAATTAAATTATAAATACAATTTTACAAAGCCATAATACAAGATATTACTAACTTTTTTATTGTTATTTCTTTAACTCAATTCTTATTGTTGTTTTTATGTTTTTAATTGACTCTTTTACATAAATTATTCCTTTATGATAATCTGATATAATTCTGTATGCTAAAGCAAGACCTAATCCCCAACCTCTAGTTTTTGTAGTATATCCAGGATTAAATATTTTCTTAAATTCAATCTTTTTCATGCCATGGCCAGTATCTGAAAACTCAACAATTATTTTATTATTTTCTTCAAAAAGATTGATAATTATATCTCCGTTTTTACCAATTGCATCTACAGAATTTTTATATAAATTTTCTATAACCCAACCAAAAAGCTGTTCATTAATTTCATAATTAATTTCTTTTAAATTAAGACTTGTTTTTATTTCTGATGAGACCCTTTTCTTTAGGTAATCAATATTATTGGTAATAATTTTTTTCAAATTTTTCTTCTTTAAAATAGGTTTAGATCCTATACCAGAGAACCTGTCGGTTATAATTTTTAATCTAATTAGATCTTTTTCTATTTCTTTACTTATATATTTTTTATCGATTTTTTCCTTACTCCTTATATATTCATTCCAACCGATGAGAGAAGAAAGTGGAGTGCCTAATTGGTGAGCAGTTTCTTTAGCTAAACCAGTCCATAGTTGATCTTTTTCTGATTTATTTGAATAATAAAAAATCAGGTATATTGATAATAGGATTAAAACTATAAGTGCAGAGATAAAGTAAGGTGCATAAATAATTATATCGAGAATTTGGGAGTTTTTGTAGTAAATAAATTGAAAATCAACAATATCTCCTTTTTTATTATAGATGTTAATTTTTAATGGTTCGTATTGATTTTGCATTGAAGAGAATTCTTTCTCAATTATTTCATTAATTACTTTAGAACCTTCTTTTAAAATATTTTTGTGTTCTATAATATTCTTTTCTTTATCAGTTATAATAACCGGAATAGAATGATTTTCAATTAAGATATCGTCTGCAAATAAAGTAACAAGATCATATTCATTATTAGTTACTAATTCAATGAACTTAGCATATCGTTCAATTGTAGACGTTTCCCTTTTTTTAATATCTGAAATAATTTTTTTGGAGAAATATAAAAGAGATACTATAAAAATGACTATTGTAATAATAAATAGCCAATTTAATTTTTTATGATATTTGATATTTTCCACGCTATAAAGCTAATTAAATAAACTTACAGCAATTAAAAATCAACTCATGAAATCTCTTACTTTTTCAAAGAAACCTTTATCTGATTTTCCTGGGCTTGGTTTGAAATTTTTAGAATTTTTTAGTTGGGATAGAATTTTTTCTTCCTCTTGTGTTAATTTTTTTGGAGTCCAAATATTGACATGTATAAGTTGATCTCCAGCAATAGAACTATTCAAATCTTTAATCCCTTTTCCTCTAAGCCTGAAAATTTTACCTCCTTGAGTACCAGGTGGTATTTTAATTTTTACCTTTCCTGTAAGAGTAGGTACTTCAAGTTCATTTCCTAGAGCAGCATCTGTAAAATTAATATATAGATCATATACTACGTTATTTCCATCTCTTTTAAAGTTATCGTCTTCTTTCTCTTCAATTAGAATCAATAGATCACCTGAAATGCCTCCACCTGCTGATTCATTTCCTTTTCCTGTCATTGATAATTGCATTCCATCTCCAACTCCTGAAGGAATATTTATTTTTATAACCTCTTCTTTAAATTGTAATCCAGTACTATCCACACCAGGAGGTTTATTATCTATTATTTGACCAGTACCATTACAATGGTGACAAACTGTTGAAGAAACCATCTGTCCTAACATAGTATTTACCACCTTACTTACTTTGCCACTTCCATTACAAACACTACATGTTTTAAATGTAACTCCAGGCGCAGTCACTAATCTTTTTACCTTAATTTTCTTTTCAATTCCAGATGCAATTTCTTGAATAGATAGTTTTAATTTTATTCTAAGATTTGTGCCTTTATTCCTTTGTTGGCCTCTTCCGCCTCCAAAAAAACTATCAAAAGGACTTCCTCCACCAAAAACATCTCCAAATTGTTCAAAAATATCTTCTACATTCATGCCCCCCCCTGAAAATCCTCCAGGACCACCCCTCAACCCATCATGCCCAAATCTATCATATTTTTGTTTTTTCTCAGGATTGCTTAGTACCTCATATGCCTCTGCAGCTTCTTTAAACTTTTCTTCAGCAGGTTTGTTATCTGGATTTTTATCAGGATGATATTTTATTGCAACTTTCCTGTAAGCCTTTTTAATCTCCGCCTGAGATGAGGATTTATTTACTCCTAGAATATCGTAAAAATCTCTTTTTGACATTATGAACCAGTTACAACTTTAGCAAAACGGAGTATGTTTTCACCAATATTATATCCGTCTTCAATTACATCAATTATTTTTCCTTTTAGCTTCTTTTCAGATGGAGAGCTTGTTATTGCTTCATGTAACTCAGAATCAAAATCATCTCCCTTCTTTATTTCCATTTTTTTTACATTATATTTTTCTAATGTATTTTTTAATTTTTGAAATATTAGGTTGAAACCCTCGATCTCACTTTCTTTATTTGCTTTTATAGCTCTTTCATAATCATCTATAACAGGAAGTATATCTTTGAGAAGTTCTTTGTTGGCAGAATCAATCATCTCAATTTTTTCTTTTGAAGTCCTTCTTCTATAATTTTCAAATTCAGAATAAAGTCTAAGGTATTTATCTTTTGTCTCCTGAAGCTCAGAAGTTAAACTTTTACCTTTCTTTGCTTTTTTAGGTTCTGCGGCTTTTTTTGTCTTTTTTTTATTCATATAACTGTACTTAGCAAAAAGTTTGCCAAATATAACTTTTTGTCATTTTGACTTTAACTATTCCTTAATATTTATTTTTTTCCAAATAAGGTCTTTAAGCTCTTCAAGACCAAAACCGGAAATGCTAGATATTTTGATGGCATCATATTTTAAATTACTCTCTAACTTATTTAACTCTGCTTCTTCTAATAAGTCACATTTAGTAATTGCAATTATGAATTTCTTTTTTAAGAGTTCCTTATTATATTTTTTTAATTCATTTAATATAAGATTGAACTCCTTCTTTATTTCTGAGTCAACTGGTATCATAAATAATAAAATAGAATTTCTTTCTATATGCCTTAAAAACCTTATTCCTAATCCTTTTCCTTCAGAAGCTCCTTCTATAATTCCTGGAATGTCAGCCATTATAAAAGACATATTATCTCTGTAAGGAATAACTCCTAAATTGGGAGTAAGTGTTGTAAATGGATAATCTCCAATTTTAGGTTTTGCCTTTGAGATCGAAGATAAAAGGGTTGATTTTCCTGCATTTGGAAATCCAACTAGTCCAACATCTGCCAATACCTTCAGTTCCAGAGTTATCCAATCCTCAAGACTATCTTTACCTGGCTGGCTGTAATGAGGAGCTTGATTAGTTGATGACTTGAAGTGAAAATTTCCTAAACCACCAATTCCGCCTTCAAGTAAAATCTTTTCTTCATCATGTTCTAATATCTCAATTGTGTTTTTCGTGTCTTCATATTTTGCAATAGTTCCAAGTGGAACTTCTACTATAATATCTTTCCCATCTTTCCCATGTTTTTTAGATCCTTGCCCGTCTTCTCCTCCTTCTGCTTTTAAATGTTTAGTGTATCTCAGATGAAGCAAAGTCCACAATTGGCTGTTTCCTTTTAAAATAATATTGCCACCTTTTCCTCCATCTCCTCCGTCTGGACCACCTTTTGGAACAAACTTTTCCCTTCTAAAATGGGAAGATCCACTGCCTCCTCTTCCTGACTTACAGAATATTTTAATATGATCAATAAAATTAGGATTGCTCATTATTTTTCAATTTTTGAGCATATATCATCAAAAACTCCATCAATTGAACCTATCCCGTTTACCGGATTGTATTTTTTTAATTTTTTATAATGATTTAATACAGGTAGTGTTTCTTCGTTATAGACCTTTATCCTATTATTAATTTTATCCTCACTCTGATCATCAATTCTCCCAGAGACGAGTGCTCTTTTTTTGATTCGATTTATGAGTTCGTCATCATCAACCTCAAGAGAAATTAAAAAATTAATTCTTAACCCTTTTTCATTCAACATTGAATCTAATGCCTCAGCCTGATTAACTGTTCTAGGGAATCCATCAAAAATAAAGCCTTTACTGTTTTCTTTAGATTCAATTTCTTCTTTAACCATATTTATAACTACACTATCAGGCACCAAATTCCCTTCATCTATAAACTTTTTTGCTTCTAACCCTAAGGGAGTATTATTCCCTAAATGGTTTCTGAATAGGTCACCAGTAGATAAATGATTTAAATTATATTTTTCGATAAGTTTATCACTTTGAGTTCCCTTTCCTGCACCTGGCGGACCAAATAAAATAATGTTCATATCTATGAAATTAAGATCAAATATATATATCTAAATTATTTATTTCAGCATTTTTAATAAGCTCTTTAAGATCTATAGCATTTACTCCAGATTTCATACATGTAATGCCTCCTGCTAGATTACACATCTCTCCTATAAATTTTTCTGGTAATTTTAAATAAAATAATAGTGTTGCTAAAGAAATAACTGTATCTCCGGCTCCTGATACATCTATGATTTTTTTTCTTGTAATTTTATATCTGAAATTCCCTTGGTTATTATGAATCATCAATCCTCTTTCTGATAACGTAATCATCACATTTTCTATTTTATTTTTAATTGATAATTCTTTTGATATTTTTTTTAAGTTTTTTTCGGATGACTCATTAGATGCATATGCATTTAAAATTTCATTTAAATTAGGTTTAAATAGGTTCACGTTTTCATAATTAAAAAAGTTCCTTTTTTTTGGGTCTACAGATATAAATGATTTTTTATTTTGTTTAATAACTTTAGATATAGAACTTTTATCTAGAGTCCCCTTGTCATAATCTTGAAATATTATTATTTCAGATTTAGTTGATAATTTATTTACAGTTTCTACAAAAAAATCTCTAAGTTTTTTACTTATGTTATTTGTGTTTTCATTATCAATTCTTACAATATGCTTATCACTAACAATAACTCTATTTTTAATAGTTGTTTTTCTTGAATTATCGATAATAATTCCATCTGTATCTATATTACTTTCTCTACATAGTCTTACAAAGTTTTGCCCATCACTATCATCACCAATTACTGTACAAAGAATAGGTTCTAAACCAAGACTTTTAATATTTAATGCTACATTAGCTGCTCCCCCAAGTTTTAATTTTTCTTTTTCAATATTTACAACTGGAACCGGAGCTTCAGGGGAATCTCTATCTATCCTTCCAAAAGTATAAGAGTCAATCATTGAATCACCAGCAATTATGACTTTCTTCCCTTTGACTTTGTCAAAGATTTCACTAATTCTCATCTAACTTAGTTTGCTTAAAGATAATTCAAGTCTTTGTGAAGCCTCTATTAATTCATTTTCACTAGCTGCATAAGATAATCTTATGCAATTTGGTGCACCAAAATCTTCTCCGGGCACAAGGGAAACTTTAGCATCTTCTAGAAGGTAAAGAGCTAAATCATTAGCTGTATTAATTATTTTTCCATCTATTGACTTATTTCCTAAATATCTAGTTATCTCTGGGAAAAAATAGAAAGCACCTTTTGGTTTATTTACTTTTAGTTTATCTATTCTAATAAGAAAATCATAAACTAAATCTCTCCTTTTGAGGTATTCATCTTTCATTTTAAGTGCACATTCATTACCATTTTTAAGTGCAGATAACCCAGCTCTTTGAGCAATAGAACAGTTTGCTGATGTTGTTTGACCTTGCATTTTATTTATTGATTTGGCAATTGCTTTAGGAGCTCCAATATAACCAAGCCTCCATCCTGTCATAGCAAAAGCTTTAGAAAAACCATTCATTGTAATTGTTCTATCATTCATACCCTCTAGAGAACCAATGCTTGTATGTCTATCGGTAAAATTGATATGTTCATAAATTTCATCTGATATAACGATTATCTCAGGATGATTTTCTAGTACATCTTTATACCCCTTAAGCTCTTCCCTTGTGAAAACTGTTCCGGTAGGATTACATGGTGAGCTAAAGATTACGGCTTTAGTTTTATTGGAGATAGCTTCTTCTAATTGAGAAGTTGTTGGTTTAAAATCATTCTCTATTGTTGTATTAATATACTTTGGCACTCCATCTGCTAATGTGATAATAGCTGAATAGCTAACCCAAAATGGTGCAAATACAATAACTTCATCACCTTTATTTAATATAGAAAACATTACATTGGTTATAGAATGTTTTACACCATTAGATACAATTACTTCACTAGGACTATAACTTAAATTATTTTCATTTTTAAACTTTTTTGATATAGCCTCCCTTAGGTCTAAATATCCTGGTACAGGTGGATAAGAGAAATAATTACCTGAATCAATAGCATCTTTTGCTCCCTGACAAATATGTGGTGGTGTTTTAAAGTCTGGCTCTCCCAAGCTTAAACTAATGACATCAATTCCTTTTGATCTATATTCTCTTGCTAATGCTGCCATAGCTAAGGTTGAGGACTCTTCTACATTTTGAAGTCTTAAAGATTCTTTTATATTCATTGTTCTATTTTATAATTAATTCTTGAAGATATACTCTTTCCAAGGGTTATTTCATCTGCATATTCAATTTCACCTCCAATTGGAATTCCTCTTGAGATTGTGGTTATTCTTAAATTACATTTTGAAAGTTTTTTTGAAATATAAAATGAAGTAGTGTCTCCATCTAATGTTGGGCTCAAAGCAAAGATTATTTCTTTTATTTCACCTTTAGAAACTCTTTTTTCTAAAGTATTAATATTTAAATTTTCAGGTCCTATACCATCTATTGGTGAGATTAATCCTCCAATAACATGAAATAAGCCATTATAATGGTTTGTGTTTTGGATTGCAAGAACATCTGGAGTGTCTTCTACAACACAACATATTTCCCTATTAGTATATGGGTTATTAGACTTACATATACATTCACCACCTTCACATATTACATGACATTCATCACAGTATTCTGTTTTGTTTTTCAGTTCAATTATTGCCTTTGAAATATTTTCAGAGAAAGCTACATCTTTTTTTAATAGGTAAAGACAAAGCCTTAGAGCTGTTTTTTTGCCAATGCCTGGAAGTTTAGATATTTCATTTACAGCATTTTCAATTATTTTAGTTGGAAGTTTCATTTAAAAATATCTTACTTTAGAATTTAAAATTGTTTTAGAGTTAACTTTATTAAAAACATTCCCTAACATAATTGTTTTTTTTCAAAAATAAATATGAATACTAACATTATACTTCTGATTTTTATAATATATTTTTTAGTTCTACTTTTCATATCAAGACTAACCACAAAAAAATCAAGTTTTAATGATTTTTTTAATGCTAACAGATCTTCTCCATGGTACTTGGTAGCATTTGGAATGATAGGTACCTCACTTTCTGGTGTTACTTTTATTTCTGTCCCTGGAGAGGTTGGAAATTCTAATTTTAGTTATTTTCAAGTTGTTCTTGGATATCTTTTAGGTTACTATGTAATAGCAAAAGTTTTGCTTCCTTTATATTATAAATTCAATCTTGTCTCAATTTATACCTACCTAGATCAAAGGTTTGGATATTATAGTTATAAGTCTGGCGCATTCTTCTTCTTATTATCGAGAACCATTGGAGCCTCATTTAGATTATTCCTAGTGGCTGGGGTACTACAGATAGCAGTGTTTAATCAACTGGGAATGCCTTTTTATTTTTCTGTCCTTATTACTATCCTATTAATATGGGTTTATACATTTAAAGGAGGAATAAAAACTATAGTTTGGACTGATGCTCTTCAAACATTTTTTATGCTTTCTGCAGTCATCATAACTATTTTTATAATCTTAGAGGAGATGAACCTCTCTTTGTTTGAATCTATTGAATTGGTCAAGAATAGTCAGTATTCAAATATTTTTTATTTTGACTGGAAGTCTAGTAATGATTTTTTTAAGCAATTTTTTTCAGGAGCATTTATTGCTATAGTAATGACTGGTTTGGATCAGGATATGATGCAAAAAAACTTGACATGTAAAAATTTAGAAGATGCTCAAAAGAATATATTTTGGTTTTGTGTTATTTTAGTTATTGCTAATTTATTATTTCTTTCACTTGGAGCTCTTCTTTATATCTATTCTGAGTCATTAAATATTCCAATACCTCAGAGATCAGACGATTTGTATCCATTACTAGCTTTGAATAATTTGGGTGAAATAACTTCTGTTATATTTTTATTGGGAATAATAGCAGCAGCATATTCAAGTGCAGACTCAGCCTTAACATCATTAACAACTTCTTTCTGTATTGATTTTTTAAATATAGATAATAGTTCAAATAAGAAAAGAATTAGGTTTTTTGTTCATATTGGTTTCTCTATTATATTATTTATAGTCATTCTGATTTTTAAAGAAATTAATGATGAGAGTGTTATTAATTCAATTTTTAAGGCAGCCGGATATACTTATGGTCCCTTATTAGGGCTTTTTTCCTTCGGTATTTTTACAAAATATAATGTGAGAGATAAATATGTTTTACCAATATGTATGTTATCTCCTGCACTTAGTTACCTAGTTAATATATATTCAGAACAATTATTATTTGGATACAAGTTTGGATTTGAGATACTTCTACTTAATGGTTTAATTACTTTTTTAGGTCTTTTTCTTATCAGAAAAAAAAATTAGAGTCTACTATTTAAGAAGTTATTAAATGCTGACCCGAATGTATATCCTATTGCTATTCTAAATTCAGATCTAAAATCAGTTGCAATTTCTTGTTGTTGTAATAGTAAATCTTCAATAGAGGCATTTCCCTTAGGTAAACTTAATTGGTCTCTTATTATTTCTACTTCTCCTCCAAACCTAACTGATAGCCCTTCAAAGACTCTTATTGAAAACCAGCTATCTAAACTAAAACTATTTTTTGATGGGTCTTGAAGAAAAGTTTTTCCTCTTAAATTAGAATATATTTCTCCCCAAGGTTGTCTAAACCTTGTTTCAAATGCTATTTGATGTAAATAAACATTTTCTTCAAATTTATTGTAGATGGTTTCCTCAATATAATTTCTGTATCCATATCCAATCCTATAATTAATAACCATTTCTCTTCTCACAAATTCGTCATATGGAAAAAAGCTATATTCAATAGCTGGCATAATATAATATCTATAATCGATATTTTGGTAAGTATCTCCACTAGCACCAGCATTAAATCCAGCAGACCATTTATCATTAATACTCCACACACTTTTTGCTCCAAATGATTTTCTATTTCTTTTACTTATATATGTATTATCTTGATTTTCATATTTATTATTTGATCTTTCAAATTCAATATCAAATTGCAATTTTATTTTATCTGTAACCTTATCTGCGTCAAGCTCTATTCTTATATTTGATTCTTTCCTGCTAGTCTCATTTTCAAAATTTAATTCTCCAGCACTCTGAAAGACCCAGTTTTTCCACTTATCTGAACTAGAGTTGTCTGAGTTTTCATTGTTTATGATTGTGTCAACAGAGATAGATATTCTTTCAGCTAGATCTGTTTCAATTAAATAATATACAAGTCCAAGCTCAATTTTTTTTTTGAGAGATACTCTAACTTCGTCTCTTGTCATTTTGGGATTAGTATCTAATGACAATGAAATCTTCTTATCTGAAAAAATATTTTTTCCAATAAAATCTAAAGAATACCTGTTGCCATTATTTGCATTTCGATTTCTATAAATAAATAATTGAATATCTGATAATCCTTGTTCTCTAACGTGGTCAACGTAACTAATTTCATTTCTTAGAAAGCTGTTGTCACATCTGTCACACTTAATAAAAAGTTTAGGTAGTTCACTTTGTCCATTTAATTCAAAGCAAAATAATAAAATCAATAAAAATATTTTTTTCATTATTCCATTTTTAGAGTTGAAGTTCATTAATAGGTTCCCAAAATAACTTTTTAAAATTTTTAATCCTATCATCAATAACTTTAATCCCTTCTTTATCTAGAAGTTTTTCCATTGTATTATTATCCTTGAAATGGTGTTTTCCTGTCAAAAGTCCATTTCTGTTAACAACTCGATGGGCAGGAATTGACTTATCAAAATGAGAATGATTCATTGCCCATCCGACAACTCTTGCACTTTTTGCCGTTCCTAGATATTTTGCTATTGCTCCATATGATGTAACTCGGCCTATTGGTATAAGCTTTACTACTTGATATACATCTTTAAAGAAATCAGAATTCACTATGGATAATGCTTAATAAAAGCAGAGGAGGAGGGATTCGAACCCCCGGTACCTTGCGGTACAACGGTTTTCAAGACCGCCGCATTCGAC
>Ga0055584_100000838_pt1 | contig 29525 bp, 17 predicted proteins | sample OSDHelmetaG_FD_58716 | JGI IMG/M metagenome (GOLD analysis project Ga0055584, IMG submission 58716) | Pelagic marine sediment microbial communities from the LTER site Helgoland, North Sea, for post-phytoplankton bloom and carbon turnover... | ecosystem: Environmental > Aquatic > Marine >... | reverse complement strand
ATGCGTCTTGCCGATCTTCTTGGAAAAGTAGCCGAGCTTCTTCAACGCCTGTGGAATCGTCAGTTCTTCATTCGGCAGTCCACCCTGCCCATACCAGTAGTTGCCCCAGCGTTGCTGGTATCGTCCGGTGATCATGCCGCATCGCGACGGACTGCAGATCGGACTCGTCGAGTAGGCGTTGCTGAAGTAGGTCCCCTCTTTCGCCAACTGATCGATCGCCGGCGTGCTCACATCTTTTGGCGATTGCGGCAGAAAACTCATATCCGCATACCCCAGATCATCCGCCATGATCACAATGATGTTTGGTCGAGCGGCTTTTGCATTGGCACTGGCAAACAGCACCAACGTGATGGCGAGAATTCGTCCTAATTTCGACATGGTCGAAACCATTACCAATCCGCGCGCTTTGTGCAGGAATATTATTGGGAGAACCTCCGGCGTCTTGATCGGAGCCCCAACAATCGCGTTTCTGTTTCTGATCTGTGGAGCTTGGGTGGTTCTCGTTTGGTTGAATCATTACTACACCGATAGAGAACGCTGTGAACACAGTGGAAATTCCGTGAATCATCCTCTACGCTCAACCCCATGAACCTGACCATGGCGGCCGTGACGGCCATGTTTGCCACGCTGCTATCCGTCCCCTCCCTCCCAGCCGCCCGACCGCTCTATTTCCCGACCGCCGACAACTGGGAAACCGTTGCTCCCGCTGACGTTGGCCTGAACACCGACAAGCTTCAGTCCGCGCTCGACTACGCCGGACGCAATCAGTCCTCCAGTGTCGTCATATTGCATCGCGGCAAGATCGTTGCCGAACAGCATTGGAAACCCGGCGCGAACGGTTCGACAAAATACGGACGACGTACGATTGCCCGGACGAAGACTGGCAACTCCATCGAGGACGTGGCGTCAGCACAGAAAAGTGTCGTTTCGATACTCGTTGGAATCGCGCAGGAAAAAGGCCATCTGAAAATCAGTGATCAGGTCGACCAATACTTGGGCACCGGCTGGTCCAAGGCGTCACGGCAACAGGAACAAGCCATTACGATCCGGCACCTGATCACCATGACCACCGGTCTGACCGGGATTGGCGAATTCGAAGCGCGCGCCGGACGCAAGTGGCGCTACAACACCTGGGCCTACGCAAAGACAACCGAGGTTTTGGAAAAGGCCTCGAGCATGAATCGCCACGAACTCACCCGCAAGTGGCTCACGGAACCAATAGGCATGAAAGATTCCAAATGGGCTCCACGCCGTTCCGCTGAGCTTCAATCCGTCAACGCCTTTGGCTTCGCCACGTCCGCCCGCGATCTCGCCCGCTTTGGTTTGATGGTGCTGGCCAACGGTCAATGGGCCGGTGAAACCATCTTGGCAGATCGTGACTACCTGAAGGATTCCACCAGCACGTCACAAAAACTGAATCCCTACTACGGATACCTCTGGTGGGTAAATCAGGACGCGAACAAGCCGCGGTCCCGTCGAAATGCGGCTCTTCCACGAGACACCTTCTCCGCCAATGGTGCGCTCAACCGCCGTTGTTGGATCGTCCCGAGCGCCCAGCTCGTCGTGGTGCGCATCGGGGATACGCCCGCCGCGGGCAAAGGCTTTGATTCAGCCTTCTGGAAACTGCTCCGCGCCGCCAGGGAATAGCAAGGATTTGGCGGCAAGCGTGAGCGAGTGGCTGTTCTGCAATCCGTTCAAACCGGCTCATCTCGAGTGAACGACCACTCGTTCTCCGTGGAATATTTAGGATCGAAACGATATCCCATGCCCGTGAAATCCTTCAGGCCCTCCGGATCCTCAATCCGATTGCGGATGAGGTAGTCCGACATCGTCCCACGCGCTTTCTTGGCGAAGAAACTCAGGATCTTGTATTGGCCGTTCTTGAGATCCTTGAACGAGGGCGAGATGACGCGGGCTTTGAGCACCTTCTCATTCACCGCACCATAGTATTCTTGGGAGGCGAGATTGATGAGAACGTCGTTGCCGGTCGCATCGAGGGAATCATTCAAAGCTTCGGTGATGATGTTTCCCCAGAATTTGTAGAGGTCTTTGCCGCGGCGACTTGCCAATCGCGTACCCATCTCCAAGCGATACGGCTGAATAAGATCCAAGGGACGCAACAGACCGTAAAGGCCCGACAGAATTCGCAGATGTTTCTGCGCGTAGCCGAAGTCAGCCTTGGAAAACTCATCCAGTTCAAACCCGGTATAGACATCGCCCTTGAACGCCATCAGAGCCGGTTTCGCGTTCTCGGGTGTGAAAGGGAGCTGCCAATCCTGGTAACGCTGATTGTTCAACGCGGCGAGGTCTTTGCTGATCGACATCAGAGCACCGAGTTTTTTCTTCGAAACCTTGCGCAGTTTGGCGATCAGCTTCTCCGAGTGATCGAGAAAATCCGGTATGGTATGGTCGTCGACCAGTGGCGGATTTTCGAAATCCAAGGTCTTGGCCGGTGAAATGACTGCAAGCATCGGCGCGGACTTTCCGGATTCGAGAGCAAAGATTCAATACCGGAGCGTGCATTCTCTTCGCTTGCCTGCACCGAACCCCGAGGGAATCATGCGGCCGATGAAACCCCGTCTCGTCTGCGCCCTGCTGGCACTCATGGGATCTGGTCTTTCGGCCGTCGCGGCCGCAAAACCGGACAACGCATTCCTGAACTTCGTGAAGTCGGCGGCCGCGGACCTGCGCGGTGAAGATTCACCACCGGCAGACCTTGATGCATGGCACGAGAACCGCCGGGCAATTCGGGCGGGTCTCTTGCAGGCTTGGGGTGGTTTTCCCAAAAAGCACGCCCCGCTGAATCCGCACAAGCTGGGAGAGTTGAAGCGCGACGGATATCGCGTTGAAAAGATCACCTTTCAGACCATGCCCGGCGTGTTCATGACCGCCAACGCCTATGTGCCAGATCGCCCAGGCAAACTTCCGACCGTCCTCTGCGTGCACGGTCATTGGCGCGGAGCGAAACAAGATCCCAATGTGCAGGCGCGCTGCATCGGTTTGGCTAAGCTTGGCTTTTTCGTCATGGCGGTGGACGCCTTTGGCGCCGGCGAACGCGGCATCGGCAAGCAGCTCGGCGAGTACCACGGCGAAATGGTCGCCGCCACCCTCTACCCGACCGGCCGGCCACTGAGCGGATTGCAGCTCTACGAAAACATGCGCGCCGTCGACTACCTGCTCACGCGGCCCGAAGTCGATGGCGATCGACTCGGCATCACCGGTGCCAGTGGCGGCGGCAATCAGACCATGTACGCCGGCGCTTGGGACGAGCGATTCAAAGCCGTCGTCCCAACCTGCTCCGTGGGCAATTACCAAGCCTACCTCGGTGCCGCCTGCTGCATGTGTGAAGTCGTTCCCGGCGCGCTCAAATTCACGGAAGAAGGGGGCGTGTTGGGTCTCACCGCACCCCGGGCACTCATGGTGATCAGCGCCACCCGGGACGCCTTCCAATTCTCGGTGGGCGAAGCGAAGAAATCCTTGGAATTTGTACGACCCGTCTACGATGCCTACAGCGAGTCAACCAAGGTTAAACACGCCATTTTCGAATCTCCCCACGCCTACAACGCGCCCATGCGCGAGACCATGTATGGCTGGATGACGCTTCACCTGAAAGGGGAAGGCAACGGCTCCCCCATCAAAGAACCGGACATGAAGCTGGAAGATCCGGAAGATCTCCGCTGCTACCCCGGCGATTCACGCCCGGACGATTGGCTGACGATCCCACAATTCGCCGCCCGCGAGGGGATCAAGGCCCTGGGGAGCAAATTGATTCCGCCATCCGCCGACGTCTGGCGCGAATGGGTCCGTGTCAAGCGACGCGTGCTGAATGAACGTTTGCTGGGACGCACGATGCCCGAGGGGTACCAGCCCAAGCAGAGCGTCGAATTCCAACCGGAAGGGGGCATCACCCTGAATGCCGGCGAAGTACCGAAGCGCAAGAATCGTCGTCAGCCCCAATACATCATCCTCACCATCGAAGGTGCCGCAGCAAGTCAGACCAACGCCATCGCCGCATCCCTTCGCAAACAGGGTCATACAGTCGAAACCTTCAGCCTGCGCGCCACCGGCGAACATTCGTATCACCGCGACAAGATCCGCCGCGCCCCGGACCACAACACCGCCGAATGGTCACTTTGGCTGGGCCGTCCCCTGCTCGGCCAATGGGTGCAGGATGTCCGCGCGTTCCTGAATTCGCGCGAGACCTTGGGAGCCACCACCCTGATCGGCATCGGTCCCGCTGCGATGGTCGCCGTCACAACTGCGGCCATGGATAATCGCGTCGAACGAACCGTCGCCGTGAACCTGCTCGCCAGCTACATCAGCGACGTCCCCTACGAAAGCCACCGACTGGGTCTGATCGTCCCCGGAATTCTTCGTGATCTCGGCGATGTTCAACACGTCGCCGCCATGATCGCGCCCCGTCAACTTACGATCGTGGGCGGGACCTCCGGCGGCGGAGTTGCCATGAGTGCCGAACAAATGCGATCCGCGTTCACCTATGCAACTCGCGTATTCGGAAAAACCGGTGCCGCTCAGAAACTGCGGTTCCTCAAACCGGGCGCGAAGATCCAGTAGGTGATCGAAGTCCCGGAAACAACGACTGTCTGTCGGTGCTACGGACTTGCGTCAAACGCCTTCGCCCAGAACTATCGCTCCCGCATGATCCGAATCGCCACCGTCCTCGCCGCAGTCTTCGCCACCAACCTCGGGGCCCAGATCACCCACGGGCCAGTGCTCGGACGCCCGGGAACAGACACCATGTCCATCTGGGTGCGAACGCAGAGACCGGAGGCCGTCGAAATCAAATATGGCATTGCTCCCGGACATATGACCGGCTCGGCAAAAATCAATTCCACCACCCTGGCCCGAGACAACACCGGAATCATCACCTTGACCGGTCTCCAACCGGATACGCGGTATCACTACAAGGTGGACACGTCTCCACCCACCGGATCACGCAAGGGTTCCTTTCGCACGCTCCCTGATGGTCGCGATTTCGCCAACCAACCATACAATCCGAGCGGCCTCTTCAATCTCCGCTTCGAAGTTGGTTGCTGCAACAACCAGCGACACGGTTCCGAACTCAAGGTCCCGTTGAAGACCTACGAAACGATGAACCGTCTCGTGGCTGACAAGATCCACTTCGCCATTCTGAACGGTGATTGGCTCTACGAGGAAAAGCGCGAATACACGGTACCCGAATGGCAACAACAGACCGGCACGCCCGAATCTGCAGTACCCGAAATACTGAAGCTGAGTCCGGCCGTCGCCGGGGTTTGGGAAAACTACAAACTCTATTGGGATCGCGCCCCACACCTCCGCCAATGGCATGCCAACGTCCCCAGCTTTTTCACCGCCGACGACCACGAATTGGTGAACGACATCTACGGCTGCGCCACGCCCGGCTTTCGGAATCGTCGCGCCGTGTTCCGCGATCCGGCCACCAAGGCTTGGTTCGATTACCTTGCCTGGGCCAACCCGCAGGAGTTCGATCGGCCCGCGCATTTCGGCAAGGCACAGCTTGAGGCCGACTCAGATATCCTGACAGACACCGGCACAGATTTCACCAAACTGCCACTCGATGAAATGGCAACTCTGCACGTGCATTTCGGCGGCTACCTCGCCGGGGTGAAGACTCCCGAACCCGATCCGAAACTCGGGGATCCAAATCATGGTGTCTATCGCATCGTTCAGGTGCTGGACAAACACCGCGTTCGTATCACCCCGAAACCCCTCGCTTCCCGCGAATCAGTCTATTCCATCGGACGCCGGGCTTATGGCAAATTCCGCGTGTCGAACTGCGAGTTTTTCCTGATCGACACCCGCACCGACCGCGATCTGCACGACGTGACCACGCCCGCCGATCCGAATCGTTCCATGCTCGGCCAGGCGCAGTTGAAATGGCTCATGCAATCAATGGAACAAAGCGACGCTGACTTCTTCTTCATCGCTTCCACCGTGAATTTCATGGTCCCCCATGTCGGTGCCGGAGCCGCGAATCTCGACCGTAACAACGCCGCCGGCAAGGACGACGCCTGGACCGTCTTCCTCCACGAACGCGAGAAACTCATCCGTCATTGGACGGACAAGATCAAACGACCGGTCTTCGTCCTGACCGGTGATCTCCACAACAGCCACGCCATCAAGATCACCGACAATGTCTGGGAATTCGCCTCCGCCCCGCACAACTCACCCAACCACCGCTCTGCGGTCGATGCCGGCAATCTGCCGATCCAAGGGAAATTCAAATACGGCCCCCGCGAATGCGACGTCCGCTGGTCTTCTCATCTGCTTGCGGACATTCCCCGAGAACACCGTCGCTTCCCCAACTACTGCGTCGTGCAGGTAAACAACGTCTTCGACAATCCGAAGGAACCGGGAACACACCGCTGGGTCGCCTACCCCAAACCCCACGTCATGTTCCAGTTCTACGACGGCAACACCGGCGATCTGAAATACGTGGAGACCATCCACGCAAGGGAGTAGTTACGCTCGCCGCCACATCAGCTACGGAAACTTCAATTCCAACACCCGGCTTTCCCAACGTTTTTGAAACGCGGCCATGTCAGGCTCCTGCAACACTTCCATCAGCGTTCTATAACCGCCCGGATCCGTCCGGTGATTCGCAACGAAGCGGGCGTAATACTTCCGCAACAATCCCCTCTGCTGCAGCCAATAACACAGGTACCTCGCCTGGGCGTAATGCGTTCCGGGATCTTCGTTCCGGAACTGGTGTGAGGTGGTTTCGCAAAGCGTTCTGAAGGCCGGCAATTTCCCCGCACGAATGGCCCGCTGCAACCCGGCGAGTCGCCAGTTGGTCAGCCCGATAATCTTCCCCTTCTTCTCCGAGCTTTGTTCGTAGAGTGAAGCCAAGCCTTCGTTAAACCAGTCCGGACAATTGGGGAAGTTGGCGGCCATAAACGGGTGCACCAACTCGTGCACCAAGGTTCCACCACCGGTGGATATGTTCATGATCAGAGCCTTGCGCGTGGGTGAGTAATAGCCGAACGGAGTACCCGGCCGATCGCGATGAATCTCCCAGGCGTGCTTGATGTAGCTCCCCCGATCCTTGAACAACCAGATGTCGATGATGTGATTGGGATCCTGTTTGAAGTAGCCATCCTGCAACTGCTTCACCGCCCAGCGGATCGTCCCCTTGGCCCATCGCTCCACGTTCGTCGGGGATTCGTCACCAATCACGACGAACGGTTTTTCCACCACGATCGTGAACCCCGAAGGCGTCTTCTTCTTCAGCGCCGCCACATGCCGGACAAGGTCGGCTTCACTGAATCGGGATCGGCCATTCGGAGAATCGGCAGCCGCCGCCCGCGACGAACAGGCAAGCAGGCCGACCGCCAGTAGAATTCGAAAAGCTGAAGCCACCGCTTGATTGGACGGAATTCAGCTCATTCTGCTCCGCAATACTGTTCTACTTTTTCTTCTTCGCCTTCTTCGTCCGTTTGCGCGGTTCAATGCCTTCGGTGATGTCCACCTGGTCCGTACTGACGAGTTGCGCCGCCTGATTACCCAGGGCCAGGGCCTTCAGTCCTTCCGGATTGCACCCCTTGCTGACCGCAACCACCCGACCACCTTTATCGATGAGAATGTTGCTCGGCATCGTCTTCGTACCAAACACCTTCCAACTCTCGCGGTTGGGATCCAACGCATAGCGCATGTCAAGTTTCTTGGACTTGGCGTATTTCGCGAACTTCTCGTCCGGTTCCGCAAACACGGCGAGACTGGTCAAACCTTCCTTCTTGTACGCTTCGTGAAGCGCCTGAAAATAGGGCAGCTCCATATCGCACCCCAAACAGCCACAGGTCAACCGCACGAGAACCGGCCCCTTGGCGGTAAGTTTTGCCAGATCGATCTCCTTCCCGGCGGCATCCTTGATCTTGAACTCCGGAGCCTGGCTCCCCGGTTTCAGATGTTTTTTCGGCGCGGCGACACCGTTGACGGCAAACACAACAATCAGGGCGAGGGTAGACAGCAGTTTTTTCATAATCGGAGTCAGGACGTTGATTCGGTGAGCGTATCGCAGGAAAGGAGCCTCACAAGCACTGATTCGCTGCCGGCATCGGTCAGTTCTTACGCTCCCACTTCTTCAACAGTTTGTCAGACGGTCCACGCCAACCAAAGCGGCCGAAGTACCCCCAACTGCCCCAGGCCACGTTGGCGACATTCACGGCGAAGTGGTGATTCTCGAAAATGTCGCGGGAATTCTCCCAGTTGCGATCAAGGTACACCTTGAACCGTTCGCGCATCTCCGGCTGCAAACGTCCGCCTTCGGCCTGCCACTCGCGATAGGTGTGGAAGATGTTTGCGTAGGCATCAGTGTACTCGAGTCCCGTGCGCAGAAATGCGACACGACGGTTGGATTCCGAATCCTCGCGGGTCGATTGCCCTGCTTCTGCAAGCAGAGAGCGCAATTGGGAAATGTTCGCATCCGTAAATGGTTCAGTCACGGCCAGCTGTCCGTCAGCAATCTGATTCGTCAGTTCTTCCAACAGCAGAAAGTACCGCTTCACCGGATCAGCTCCGGCACCGAAACCGGATCGACAGTAGTCGTCGAGCAATGCGTCCACATCCAGATTCGGATTCCAGAGCAGCTTGCTCATCACGTAATAGTTCAGCCCTTGGGTTGCCCAATTGTGGCAACAGGAATCGAGATCCGTCCCGATCATCCGGTTGGGGGCGAGTTTTCGAAAATCCTCGGCGAGTTTGTGAATGTAGACGACGGGCGTTCCCTGCCGACGCCCGGCCAGCAGGAGATTCGAGCGGAAGTAGATCTTGCTGGCGGCCTTGGCCCACTGGTCCCAGTCATCGAGATTCTGCCGCCGCTTCTCTTCCTTGGTGTAGCTCACACCGACGTAGCGGATGGCAATGTTGGGATGCAGTTTTGCGCTCACCGGAGGCGCGGAATAGACACTGTAGGCATCGGCCGTCAGCCAGGTGTCGGGATGAACGGCAACCACACGTTCTGCAATCCCGTTCCAAAAGCGCACGTATCGGTCCGTCAGTGGAACATGCTCGAACTGACGCCGATTCGCTCCCGGTGAAAAATCGGTCAACGTAAGCTTTCGCTCGGATGGCGCATCCCATGCTTCGCATTTTGGACAGACACAGAAGGAGGTCGTGCCCCCGTCGTTCGGGCCAATGGAAACGCTCTTCTGTCGGGTCTTGTTGATCTGCTCAATCTTCTCCCGCGCAATGGCGGCGATCACATCTGGATTCGAAACGCACAGCCGCGCCCGATGAGGACTGTTGCTCTGATCCCGTGAACCGTTGGGAGCCATGGCGAACCATTCCGGATGTTCTTCCCCATACTTTTCCCACATGTGCCCCATGGAATGTCCCGACATCAGCCGTAGTGATCCCCCGAGCCGATGCCATCCCGCCCAACCCGCATCCGTGGATTGCGTCGCGGCCGCAGCCTGGTTGAAACGCGTGTAATCCTCCGCGGTGACAACCAAACGTTCGCCCCCTTTCGCCATCCGGGTACCGAAACCGCCGGCCATCCGAATCCTGCGCTGTCGCAGAAGCGGAGCAAAGCGATGATCGATCGCGGCGATTTCAATCGTCTCCTGACGTGGAACCACCTTGCCGAGTTCGCCAGGCCACAGGAAACGAACACCCAGGTGATCTTCCAGAAACGTCGTCACCGCATATCGCGTCCCGTTCGCGTCTGTCGAGAGCGGGTCATCCGCCCCCAGCAACACCAGTGCATCTGGAAACGTCCGGATCACGATTTCACCCGGTCTGAGATCACCTGCCTTCACACCGAGCTTCGCTGTCAATCGGCTCGCACCAACATGAATCAGAATTGAACCCTCCGCCGCAGACTGATCTCCCCGAACTGTCTTCAATCGGGCTCCGGCAATCTGAAACAGATGATCGCTGAGTATCTTCGCACCGAGGGTTGACGCGGGCGAGGGCCTGGCAGCCAGCACGATCGTCGCCCGGGATTTGCCATCCTCAACAAGGCGGAGAGATTGGGCAGATACAGATTCAGTGACCAGAACAGCAACGAGGGTGGCAAGAAATTTCATGGCTCGGATGGGGACGGTTCCAAGCTGGACGGCTCGTTCGACCCTGAAATTCAGCGCCGACCGAAGATCAGATGGATCGGATGCGCTCGAGCAGCGCATCCAAGCGCTTGGGCGACACCTTTACTGCCGTACCCAATTCCTGCGCAAAAACCGAGACGCGATACTCCTCAATCATCCAGCGAAATTCCTGGACCGATTGTCGGGCATCCTTCGGCAAAGCCGCATCGCCGAGCAACCGTTCGAGATGGTTCTCAAAAGGTGTCAACAGCGCCGCCCTTTCCGCATCCTTGGAACGATTGAGCCGGGCTCGCTCGGCACGAATTTCGAGCGCCCGGAGGTAACGGGGCAGATGCGGCAGATGCTCCGCGTCGATTGTCCCCGGGAAACGAGGCGGGAGAAGACAACCCAGTTCCCTGGCGTAGGGATGATCAGCCTCGGCGGGAGCAGTCAGGGAGTCCAACTGACTCAGATCGTTCAGGGTCCGATTACGTTTTTTCCCGCTGACAACACCGAGGCTCTTGATCAACCTTTGTCGGGCGTCCAGCACCGCCTTGATCTGATCGCTCAGTTTTTGCGCCAAGCCCGGAATCCGGACACGGGATGCCTCCACCGCCGTGCGAAAGGACTCCTCCGTCAGCTCAGTCAGCGGATTTTCCGGGATGATGACTTTCAGTGCATGTTCGAAGGCACTGTCTCGCAATTCATCAATCTGACCCAGCGGAGCGTAAAGATCTCGTAGGCCAACCAGGCTCCGCAGATCTTTCTCCAGCCATCCCAGATCCTTGTGCAAGGCAAGTTGGATCAGCTTGCGCAGAGCCGGGGCCGATGAGCGTCGGGCGGCTTCCGGGGTCGGAAAGAGCCGGAAGTTGACGCCGCCATCTGACTGTTCGAATCCGGGCCAGGAGTAGAGCGGCAGGTCAGGGTCTTCACGGACCGTAATGCGCCCAGGTGGATCGCCGATGGACCAGTCGCGCAAATCAAATTTCTCCCATCGGGCCGTCGCCTGCTTCCACTCCGGAGGTTCCTGATTCGGATCAGTCGAGATTACCTGTTCTTTGCTGATATGATCGCGCAACGCATTGAGATTGCGACCGATCTTGATCGATTGATTCTTCCGTCCGATCACCTCAATTCGCGGACGCAAATGATGCGGAACATTCTCTTCTGACCAGGCGGACACCGGGATCGCGATACCGAGTCGTTTGCGGATGAATTCTCCCAGTGAGACAGCAAACGAATCCCCCACCGGCTCGAACTCTTTCACGATGATCGCCACCGTGTTGGGCAGCGGCATCAAGTCACGGCGCAACGACTTCGGCAACGAACGTAACAATTCGAGCGTGAACTTGTCGCGCAAACCGGGCACCGCCCATTCCATCGCCGCCGCATCTGCACTCTGGGCGACCGTGAACGGAACCTGAACGGTCGCGCCGTCATGTTCTTCGCCGGGAGCATAGGAATAACTGACTTCAACCGTCTGACCGGAAACTGTGACCTTCTCCGGGAAGGCGTCATCGTCATAGCTCATTGACTCATCCCCGACCAGGTCCTGCTCCGTCACCTCCAGCACCGCCGGATCCGGACATTGCTTCAGCCAGGCATTCAGCTCATGCAGTGAAGATACGTTTTTCAGATGGCGTCCGTAGAAATTCTGCAGGGCTTCTTGCGGCGAGATGATGTCGTGGCGCCGGACCCGGGTCAGCCAGTGCTCCACTTTGCGACAGACCGTCTGATTCTGGCCGATGAAAGGATACTTTGCGGAGAAGCCGTTTTCATCATCCTGATCATCGGGAGCAAGGCTCTCCTCCACCAAGGCATCGCGAATGAAGATGATCGTGGCCTCCTTCGGATCAATTTTACTGAACGGGACCTTCCGACGAATCACCTCCATCCCGTAGAGCGTGATGACTTCCTGCGCCAAGACCCGTCCGGACGGCGCACTCCAGTGCGGTTCGCGATGGGTCAGCTGACAACAGTGCGGAGCCAAATTGAAAATCCACTGCGGATCGATACCGGCCAGAGTTCGGGCGAATAGCTGCGAGGTTTCCACCATCTCGCCCGCCACGATCCAACGCGGTTGATTGGTCTTCGGCTCCGGCGCCCGTTTCTTGCCAACCTGCTTCTTCTTCGGATCACGGCGCTCATGCAGTACCGAGCCCGGAAAGACTTTGACTTGGCGATTACCTGAAGTGCGATAGACGTTGCGTTCCTCCCGCCGCCCAACATGAGCGATCAATCCGGCGAGAATCGACCGATGAATGGCGTTCTCATTCGCGTTGCTCTCGTTCAACTTCGCGTCGCCGAGATCCTTCAAGGCGCCCAGCAATTGGGCATGCAGGTCCTGCCAATCCCGCATCCGTGGATACGACAGGAAATTCTTGCGGCAGAATTTCCGCCGATGATTCTGCGTGCGCAGCGTTTCCCATTCGTCGTGCACCGCATCCCAGATCCGTAGCAGCGTCAGAAAATCTGAGATCGGCGAATGGAATCTCTTGTGCGCCGACTCGGCGGCAGCCTGTTTGTCCAATGGACGTTCCCGCGGATCCTGGATACTGAGCCCGGCCGCAATGATCAGAATTTCATGCGTCGCGTGTTCCTGCTGCGCCTGCAGCAGCATTCGCCCCAAGGTCGGATCAATCGGAAGTCGAGCGAGCTTGTGCCCCATCTGGGTCATCTCCCGTGCCTTGTCGAGTGCTCCCAGTTCGTGCAACAGATTGTAACCGGCCGTGATCGCCGCTGGCGTTGGAGGCTGTACAAACGGAAAGGTCTCGATGTCCCCGAGATGAAACGCCTTCATCCGCAGAATGACTTCCGCCAGATTCGACCGTTGGATCTCCGGCTGGGTGAACGGTTGGCGCTTCTCGAATTCCTCCTCCGAATAGAGTCGGATACAGATCCCGTCCTCCAACCGGCCCGCCCTTCCTTTGCGCTGGTTTGCGCTGCTCTGCGAAACCGGCTCTACCGGTAATCGACGAGTGCGAGTTCGTGGACTGTAGCGACTCATCCGTGCCAATCCCGTGTCGATGACGTAACGGATTCCGGGAATCGTCAATGACGTCTCCGCGATATTGGTGGCAATGACCACCTTCCGTCGCGAGGAAGAAGAAAAGACCTTTTGCTGATCCGCCGAACTCAGACGACCGAACAACGGCACCACCTCCACGTCGTACCCCATCATTCCCTCGACACGATCACGGGTCTCACGAATATCCCGTTCACCCGGCATGAAGATCAAGATGTCACCCGTGTCGGTCGTATAGATAATCTGCTCAGTCGCCTGCGCTGCCGCATCGACATAGCTGACCTCACCCCGTTCCTCGCGGCCATGATCCAAGGGCTGATATTCAACCTCCACCGGATACATCCGACCCGAAACCTCAATCACGGGCGCCTTGCCAAAGTGTTCCGAGAACCGCGCCGTATCAATCGTCGCCGAGGTGATCACCACCTTCAGATCGTCGCGGCGTTCCAAGAGCCGCTTCAGGTGTCCGAGAATGAAATCGATATTGAGACTCCGCTCGTGCGCCTCATCGACAATGATCGCATCGTAGTCCGCCAGATTCGGATCGCCCTGCAACTCGGCGAGCAACATCCCGTCCGTCATCATCTTGATGTAGGACTGCGGACTCGACCGATCATCGAAGCGGATCTTGCATCCGACCTCCTTCCCCCACTTCACCGACAACTCCTCCGCAATCCGCTTCGACACCGATTGCGCCGCCACCCGTCGCGGTTGCGTGCACGCAATCTTCCCGGCGATTCCCAGCCCGGCAGCCAAGCACATCTTCGGAATCTGGGTGGTCTTGCCCGAACCGGTTTCCCCCGCTATCACCACCACCGGGTTTTCGCGGATCGCGGAAATGATGTCCTCTGATCGTCCCGTGATCGGCAACTCAGCCGGATAGCGGATCGCGGGCAGATTATCTGCCCGACTTTGGCGAAACTCAGCTGATTCGTAAGCCTTCCGCAGCAGACCTTTCAGCCGACCACTCCGGCGCTCACTCGGCTGCTCGTCCCGTACGAGACGCATCAGCTGCGAACCGATCCGCACCCAATCCGCCGTCAGGCAGCGGGGCAGCAGTTCTTTCAACTCAGCAATGACATCATCGTCGCGCACGAGCGGCGGACGGTAGCGGAACGGCAGGATTTGGCCAGTTGACAAATATGACGGCTGTGGCGGCGAGCGTGAGCGAGTGGATGATTTGAGAGACTTATGTCCAACTCCACTCACTCACTCACTCACTCACGCTCGCCGTCACATTGCCGTAGTTCGCTTAGGCGAGAACGAGGAGCTTCCCCTGGTAGATGCGCCAGAACTTGTCCCAATAGTCTGCCGCACGAATATCGAGGTCCGGATAGCCCGGAACGATGGCGCATTCGTACGACCACGATTCACCGTCATCCACCAATCCGGCTCTCATTGGATTGTCCAAGATGTACGCCGCGTGATTCTCAAACGAATCCCGATCGCGCTCTTCTTGACGGAGCACATGGTCATACGGTGTGCGTTGAATATTCACAGACTTCTTCGTCAGAATCGGCTTCAACTGTTTCCTCAGGAATTCCACGGCAATTTTCTGATCGCTGCCGTTCTCGTCGCAACCGATCAGAACCATGTGCATGTGATCCGGCATGAGGCATACGCACGGCGCAACAATCTTCTGGCGCAGAAACGCGTGCACGGCGAGCAACTGAAAACGTAGGAAAAACTCAGTATCCAACCATCCCCGTTTGCGTCCTTCGATGTTGAAAACCCAATGCACATAAGCCAGACCTCGATATGCGGACCGATCCAGACGAGGCAGATTCCCCTTCCTCTTCTCCATGGGGCAAACGTACCGACCCGCGCTCGAATTGGAAAGCAACAACCCTGTGGCGGCGAGCGTGAGCGAGTGGATCTTCAGGACTGGGGGGACCAATCCACTCGGATGGTTATGACAATCATACTCCCAATCCACTCGCTCACGCTCGCCGCCACATTTGCCCCTGGCCTGCCAGAGTTCAGCTTGGCAATTGACTGTCTCAGTCTCCATGAACGAAACTGGTCGTACAAGTTCTCATGAGTTCCATGCGTAATTCCCTTTTTGTCCTCGGCGCCGGTCTGTTGCTGCAGGGCTGCCTGTCCGGTCCGGACTACCAACGTCCGGAGATTGTATCGCCGGCCGCGTTTCACAACCGGCTGCCGGGAGCGCCGGAGTCTTCGCCGATCGAGTTGAAGCACTGGTGGACGCAGTTCAATGATCCGCTTTTGGATTCGCTGATTGAACGGGCGGCTCTGGGGAATCTTGATTTGAACGAGGCGATGGCTCGGATTGAAGAGTCACGGGCGCAAAGGGGAATCTCGGCTTCGTCCCTTGCTCCGACCGTGGACGCAGACGGTTCTATTTCTCGAAACAAACAGTCATCGAACGCAGCCTCACCTTTTCCCGGTGCTGTTCCCATCCCCGGCGCAGCCTTCAATCCCACTGAGAACTGGTCGACCGGCTTTGACATGAGTTGGGAGTTGGATTTTTTCGGGCGCATCCGTCGGAACATTGAGGCGGCGGATGCTGATCTGGCGGCGTCGGTGGAGAACTATCGGGATTCGCTGGTGACGCTCTATTCTGAGGTTGCGCGGAATTACGTAAACGCCCGTCTGGCTCAGAAGCAGTTGACGATCTCGCGGGCCAACCAACGGGCGCAGGAGCGCAGTCAACAGATTGCCAAGGATCGCTTTGAAGCCGGTGCGGCACCGGAACTGGATCTCGCCCAGGCGAAGGCGAACCTGGCGGAAACGCTCTCCGAGATTCCGGCGCAACGGGCGAATTTGCAGTCGGCTATGAATCGCCTCTGCGTCCTGCTCGGCAAGACGCCGGGCACGTTGGACAAAGAGTTTGCCTCCGAGCAGGCGATTCCGACGACACCGTCCGATGTCGCCGCCGGCATTCCCGCAAACCTTCTGCGGCAGCGCCCGGATCTGCGGGCGGCGGAGCGGACGTTGGCAGCGCAGACGGCCCGGATCGGTGTGGCCAAGGCGGACCTCTATCCGCAATTCGCCCTGTCCGGCAGTTTGAGTCTGGATTCGGCGGATGCCGCGAAAGTGTTCAACGCGGACAGTCGCGCTTACAGCTTCGGGCCTTCCTTCCGCTGGAACCTTTTTCGCAATGGTCAGATCCGTAACAACATCCGCGCCGCGGATGCCCGGGCGCAACAGGCTTTGGCCCGCTACGAACAAACGATGCTGCTGGCCCTCGAAGAGGTGGAGAACGCGATGGTGAGTCTCACCCAGGAACAGGCCCGCCGAGATGCCTTGAAGGCTTCGGTGGAGGCGACCCGCCGGTCGGTCGAACTCGCCGGCGATCTTTATCAGGCCGGACAGACGGATTTTCAGAACCTGCTCGACAGTCAACGTTCGCTGCTGAGTGCGGAGAACCGGTTGGCGGCCAGTGAAGCCTCGGTGGTGACCAATCTGATTGCCTTGTTCAAGGCCTTGGGCGGCGGCTGGACATCGGAAACAAATACGGAGAAATGATGAAGATTCTCGAACTGTTCAACTCCAAGCGGAAGTGGCTGATTCTGCCGCCGATCCTGTTGGGCCTGGCGATCACGGTCATGTTGGTGAAGAAACGCGGTGGACCGATGAAACGTCCGCCGACGGAGCAGTCGCGGACTTTGCGGGTCATTCAGGTGCCGACCCTGGACATCTCGCCGCGCGTGATCGGATACGGCACGGCGGAACCAGGCAAGATCTGGCGGGCCGTGGCGCAGGTGAAGGGTCGCGTCATTTCCACCTATGCCAATCTGCAGTCGGGCGCCTTGATCGACCGGGACGAGGAAGTGTTACGGATTGATCCGACGGAATACGAACTGACCTTGGCTCGCTTGAACGCGGAACGCAGCCAGGTGGATTCCCAGATTGCGGAATTGAACACCCGCTCCACCAACGAGGTGGCCTCGCTCGCGATTGATGAAAAGTCGTTGGAAGTCGCGGTCAGTCAGTTGGACCGCAGCAAGGGTTTGGTGAAGAAGAACGCCGTTTCTCAGGTTCAGGTCGAGAAGGATGAAGCCAGCGTTCTCACCCAACGCCAATCCATTCAGGCGCGGCGCAACAACATCTCGCTCTTCGGGTCTCAGCGAAAGACCTTCCAAGCCAATCTGGCGCTGATTGATGCCAAGATCGCCCAGGCCAAGATCGATCTGACCAACACGGTGATTCGCGCGCCGTTTCCCGCCCGCTTCAGTCAGGTAAACATCGAACCCGGCCAGTACCTCAATGCCAGCGAACAGCTGTTCGAAGCCTACGCGACCTCACTGGCCGAAGTTCCAGTGCAGATTTCAGCGACCCGGGCGCACCTCCTGTTTCCTCCAGGACAGACCAATACGGTTGGCACAGAAATGAACATGGAACGCCTCCATAAACTGGTAAACATCGAAGCGATTGTGCGGGCGGATTCGTACGGGATTGGCGCCGAATGGCAGGGGCGCTTCGCCCGCGTCCGCGAATCGGTGGATGTGAAGACGCGGATGATCAGTTTTGTCATCGCGGTGGATGATCCTTTCGCCCAGGCGATTCCCGGCCGGCGACCACCGCTGACCAAGGGCGTCTACTGCGAGGTCGAACTCATCGGACCGCTGCGGAAAGGCCTGCCGGTCGTTCCGCGTAGTGCCGTACGCGATGGGAAGGTGTTTGTACTCGATGAGGAGCAGCGCCTTCGGAGTCGGGCAATCGTGTTGGATTTCGAAAACGGTGACTACGTGGCGATCGCCGAGGGGCTTACGGGCGGCGAAACGATTGTCGTCTCGGATCCGACGCCGGCCATCGAAGGCATGCTGGTCGATCCGGTGACGGATGAGGCGGCGCTCGCCCAGCTCACCGCCGATGCCCAGGGAGCCAAAGGAACCGACTGATGATTCGTCTCTTTGCCCGCCATCCGACCGCGGCGAACCTGCTGATGCTGGTGCTGATTGCATTGGGGATCATCGGCGCCGGACGTTTGCAGCGGGAGACTTTTCCGGATTTTGCCGCCAACGAACTGGAGATCCGCGTGCCGTATCCCGGTGCCTCCGCCGAGGAGGTAGAGGAAGGGATCAACCAACGGATCGAGGACGCGCTCGACGGTGTCCGCTTCGTGAAGGAAGTCCGTTCCAATGCCCGTGAGGGGATCGGGATCGTCACGGTCGAGATGGAGAAGGTCGGGAAGTTCATGACCTTCAAGGACGATGTCCGAACGGAGATCGACGCGATCAACGACTTTCCCACCGAAGCCGAGGATGCGGTCATCGTTGAACTGGGCATCACCGATCCGGTGATTTCCCTGCTCGTCACCGGCCCGATGCGCCCCGCCGATCTCAAGGCTTATTGTGAGAAGCTGAAAGACCGTTTGCAGGTGGAACCCGGAATCACGCTCGTGAAAATCCGGGGCTTCTCCGATCACCAGTTTCGGATCGAACTTTCACGTGCCGCCCTGATGCGCCACGGACTGAGTGCCAGCGAGGTTGCCGACACGGTTGCGCGTCAGAGTCTCAATCTGCCGGCCGGTTCCATTGAAACGCGCGAGCGCGACATCCTGTTGCGCTTTGTCGAGGAACGCCGATCGATCCGGGAATTGGAGGAGATCATCGTCGTGGCGAACAGCGGTGCCGGCGAACTTCGCCTCGGTGATATCGGCAAGGTCATCGACACCTTCGAGACCGCCGAAGACAAGATTCAACTTGGCCAACGACGGGCCGGTCTGCTCGTCGTGGAGAAGAACAAGAATCAGGATCTGATCCGGATCGCCGATACGGTGAAAGCCTTCGTCGCCCGTGAGCAACTGGAGAATCCGAAGGTGGAATACCAGCTGATCAACGACTTCTCGATCTTGGTCAAGGACCGCCTGAACATGTTGCTGAAGAACGGCTGCCAGGGGCTTGTGCTGGTCTTCCTCACAATGTGGCTGTTCTTCAACGTCCGCCTGTCTTTCTGGGTGGTGGCCAGTCTGCCGATCTCTTTCCTTGGGGCCTTCTATGTCCTGCCGATGATGGGCATGACGATCAACATGCTCACCATGGTCGCGCTGCTGATCGCCTTGGGACTGCTGATGGACGACGGCATTGTGATCGCCGAAAACGTGGCCACCCACCTGGCCAAGGGTAAGGGCCATTTTGCCGCGGCGATCGACAGTGTGAACGAGGTGAAGTGGGGCGTGGTGTCGTCCTTCATCACCACGATCTGTGTCCTCGGTACGCTGATCTCGTTGGAAGGCGATATCGGCAAGGTGCTCCGGGTCGTGCCCATCGTGTTGATCATGGTCTTGGCGGTGAGTCTCATCGAGGCCTTCCTCATCCTGCCCGCCCACCTGGCTCATTCCCTGCACGGTCATGAGAAAGATCAGGGCGGCTGGTTTCGCCAGAAAATCGACCACGGATTTGAGTATGTCCGTGAACATGTCTTCGGTCGGGCGATCGACCGGCTGTTGGAACGCCGCTACCTCTTCCTCGGCTGCGTGGTAGGCGCGTTCCTTCTCACGATCGGACTGGTTGCCGGCGGCATTGTGAAGTTCCGCGCCTTCCCCGAAATCGACGGCGATCAGATCACCGCCAAGATTCTCCTGCCACCCGGCACGCCGTTGGCGCGGACCGAGGCGGTGGTCGGCCAGATGACAGCGGCCTTGGAGCGGGTGAACGCCCGGTTCAAACCCCGCCAACCCGATCAGCAGGACCTGGTGAAAGTCGTCTTCACCGAGTTCAACAAGAACATGGACGCCTTTGAAGCCGGCCCCCATGTGGCGACCGTAAACGCCGATCTGTTGAGCGCCGAAATTCGGGACGCCTTGTTGGATGATGTGATTCAGGCCTGGCGCGAAGAGGTGGGCACCTTGCCCGACGTCCTGAACCTGGTGATCGGCACACCGGTGTTCGGCCCCGCCGGGCGCGCGATCGAAGTGCGCCTGCAGGGACACGATCTTCGAGAAATGAAAGCGGCGTCCGGCAAACTCGCCGCCTGGTTTGCGCAGTATGAAGGCGTCTTTGATCTGGCCGATGACCTGCGCCAAGGCAAACAGGAGATCCGCCTGCGCCTGCAGGACGGTGTGCTCGGCCGTGGCATGGATGCCCAGATGATCGCCGGCCAGTTGCGCGCCGCCTATCAGGGTTCGGTCGCCGATGAGATTCAGGTGGGCCCCGAGTCCTACGAGGTTTCCGTGCAACTGCCGGCCGACGATCAGGACAGTCTCGCCGATTTCAACGCCTTTCACGTGACGATGAAGGACGGCACCCAGACTCCGCTCAGCGCCGTTGCGAAATGGAAGACCGGTTACGGCTGGTCTCGCATCGCCCGCGTCGACGGACTGCGAACGGTGACCGTGCGCGGCGACACCGATCCCCGGATCATCAACACCGCGGAGCTGTTCAATGCCCTGAAGAAAGACTTCCTGCCCCGCTTGCAGGAGGAACATCCCAAGGTCCGCGTTTCCTTTCAGGGCGAGGTGGCTGAAGGCAGCAAGACCCAGCAGTCCATGATGAGTTCCATGATGCTCGGCATGCTGGGAGTCTTCATTCTGTTGAGCTTTCAGTTCCGCAGTTACACCGAGCCCTTCATCGTCATGGTCGCGATTCCCCTGTCGATCATCGGCGCCGTGGGTGGCCACCTGGTGATGGGCGCCGACCTGAGCATGCCCAGCATGCTGGGCATCGTGTCCCTCGCCGGCATCGTGGTGAACGATTCGATCCTGTTGGTCCTGTTCCTGAAGCAACGCCGGTCCGAAGGACGCCCCATCCTGGAAGCCGCCGCCCAAGCCAGTCGCCAACGCTTCCGCGCCATCCTCCTCACCTCCGTCACCACCATCGCCGGCCTGCTCCCGCTCCTGTCCGAAAAAAGCATGCAGGCCCAGATCCTGATCCCGCTCGCTATCAGCATCGCCTTCGGCCTCATGGCCTCCACCGTCCTCGTCCTGCTCGTCATCCCCTGTCTCTACTCGGTGATGGGCGATCTCGGACTGGTGACGAAGCCCGAGCAGGAAGAAGATGAGTAGGTGCCTTTGGCGGCGAGCGTGAGCGAGTGGATTCGAAGGATCATTGTCCAAACCATCCACTCGCTAAGGCTCGCCGCCACATAGCTGCCGCCCGCTTGCTCCCGTGACAGAATCCTTACAGTTTTGCTTTTGTATTCGACTGTAGGCGGGGGATTCTCCTGGTCGTGAACCAGAGTCCCTTGCTCCGTCGACTACTGTGCGGATTGCCGAGTGCGAGCGCACTCGGGCTGTGGTTGATCGTCGCCGGCAGTGCACCTGTTTCCGGACAGACCTTGGAGCAGGATTTTCAGTGGGCTTCGACTTTGGAGTTTCCGGTCAATCGCGCCCATCTCGACGAGTTGCCCGGATTGCCGGCACGAGCCCGCACCTTCCTGACTGCGTGGATATTTTACAGAAGTGGAAAACCCCAGCAGGCACAGAAAACCTACGAACGCGCCCTTAAGCTTCCTTTTGGCGATCGTCTGGAAACTTGGCTCCGACACCGGCTGGGAATCGATAAAGTCGAGTTCCGATCCACCGTCGCTGCCCAGATTGAGACCACCTTGTTCGAACAGGCAGATTCGATTGAATCTTGGGCACAGTTGTCTCGAACCGAGATGCTTGGTCGATTCGAACGGCTCCAACGGTGTTTTCCCAAGTCTCGGAATACGACGCAGATCAACGAAACCGTCGACACGCTCCGCTCCATGATCGCGGAAGACCAACGTCGTGCTCCGCTCAATGACGAAGCGATCGCCCGCTTGCCAAAAGATCGACAGGTGACGGAGTGGATCTACAACCTGCGCGACGAGATTGGTGGTCGGGGTTCCGGAGGCATCTGGCGGGTCGACCACAAGCCACTGGAGACGCTCGGCTACGAGGCCGTGCCCGCACTGATTGCGGCCCTGGACGACTCCCGTTTCACCCGCGGCCAGGCCAGGATCCGCCATGCCGCTGCCTGGATTCTGCGCACCATCACCGGAGAGGATTTCGGAGGATGGGCCGGTCGTTCCGGGTTTCCCGGTTCTGCCAAGCCAGACCCGGCGGTAAAAAAGGCCGCAGAAGCATGGTGGACGGAGTTCCAGGAAATCGGGGAAGTCGCGCAGTTGATCAAAGGAATCGAGACGGGAGATCGGACGTCCTCCGGCAAGGCGCATCGACTGATCCGGCTCCGTCCCGAATTGGCTGCCGATGCCATCTGGAAAGGCATGCTGGCCGCCACCAACATCCACGCCCGTCCCTGGCTCGTGGAAAAACTGGTCAGCCTCCGCAATCCCAAGGCTAAGGCCTACCAATGGCAGGAGATGCGCAAAAGCCCCAACCTCACCTGCCGGGAACTCTGTGCGCAATCGCTGTTCCATCAGGGGCATCGCAAAGAAGCCATCGCCGCCATGCTGGGCGAATGGCGAAATCGAAATCACTGGTTGGCGAAGGACACAGATCACAATCCGAATTTCCCGTCGCTGCTGGAATTCCTGCTTACCTGCAACGATCCGGCAGTGATCCGGGAGATTCACGCCGAATACCCCAAGCTCCCATCCTATCTGCGATCGTTGATCCTCCGACAATTCGCCGTTTACCGCGACGTCATGGGAGCCATGGACACCCCCAGATACTCAGCGCCTTTTCGGGCCGCCGTGTTCGATCTTTTGACGACTGGCCTGACGGATACGGCGATCCGTTGGACCGGACATTCCTCCCAGTCGCGCGACTGGGTGATGAGCGATACCGCTCAGCGGGCGCTCGCCAAATGGCGATCGGACATGTTCAAGCTGCCCACCAAATTCAACACCTTTGTCTCAAGGGAGAAATCACGGCAGCTATTCTGGATCCTGGCTCAGGAGGAGATGGGCAAACCGGCGACCAGGTTGGGTGATCCGTTGTCCTTGTCCGACGTCGTTCCGCCAGCCGGCTCACCAGTGAACCGCGTGGTGAATGTGGTCGGAACGATCAAAGGTCTCAACGGCACCGATCTCACCGCCGAGAACATCGAATCGATCATGCTCAGTTTCATGAGCGACAAAGAGAAGGGAGGTCATTCATTCGGTCTGTTGGTGATCCGACATGAGAACGCGGGAGGAGTCACCGTGATCGCCGAGTCAACCAATGAACTGGATCAACCGCCGCACCGATGGAAGACAATTCTCGACAACCTGGTTGAACGAGGGCCAAGCCAACTGCTCGATGATTCTTCCTACCTAGGTGAACCTGATGTCTGGGCGAAAAACTTTTCCCATAGCCGAAGCATCCTTTCCGACGCCCTGCTGAATCCCTCCGCCGAGGAGTGCCGCATTCGCCGCGTCATCATCCGATAGACGCTTGCGGCCACACCCCTGTGCATTGTCCCTTGCCTACCTTGGGAAATGAGTCAGTTTTCCCGCTCTCATGGAATCAGATAAACCGCCTTCCGCCGAAGCCACCAAATCCGCAAATGCGCCGATTGAGGAAGCTCCCGCCCTCAAACCGATTCGCATCTGGCCGGCTCTTGTTCTTGTCGCGGTCATGCCGATTCTTCGGCTGCTGCCCACGGTGATTGCGGAGGGTCCGCCCGCTTTGCCCATGATCGCGGCAATGGGGCCGACATTGTGTGGGGCGCTGATATTGATATGGTGGGTGACGATCAGTCGTGCTTCGTGGCGCGAACGACTCTTGGGAACTGCCGGCGTCATCCTCGCTCTGATAGTCACTTTGGCCGTGGCGGATGCCACGATGCGCGGTCCCGCCGCCATGGTCTGGACCATACCGATTGGCATGGCGGGCTTTGTGATTGGCGCTTTGTTCGTCCGTCAGTGGGACACGATGAAGCGAACGTGGACGGCGCTCGGTCTTGCCGTCGTCTGTTTCGCCTTCTCCGCCCTCGTCCGCAACGACGGCATGTGGGGCGATGCCGTCATCAATTTGCAATGGCGATGGACGCCAACGGCCGAGGACAGGATGTTGGCCGAACGGGCGGCCGAGCCTGAATCCGCTGCACCAACAATCGCCATCGATCTGGAGAATACACTGGCCGAGCCTGAGTGGCCCGGCTTCCGTGGCCGTGAGCGGGTCAGTCGACAGCGAGGCGAGAAGTTCTCGACGGACTGGAAGACGACGCCTCCGGAATTGTTGTGGAAGATCTCCGTTGGCCCGGCGTGGTCTTCGTTTGCGGTGGCCGGAAAACTTCTCTTCACTCAGGAACAACGCGGTCCCAGCGAAACGGCCATCTGTTACGATGCGGATTCCGGACGCGAACTCTGGACCACTCAGATCGAAGCGCGTTTCAACGATCCGATGGGTGGCCCCGGCCCGCGGGCAACGCCGGAACTCGCCGGCAACCGTCTCTTCGTGCTCGGAGCCGCCGGGGATTTGCTGTGCCTGAATCCTCTCGATGGAAAGATCATCTGGCAAAAGAACATCGGTATGATTGCCGATCGCGAGCCGCCGATGTGGGGTTTCAGCAGTTCACCCTTGATCGTCGCCGGACAGGTCATCGTCCACGCTGGCGGCAAGGACGACAAAGGCACGCTCGCGTTCGATGTCGCCTCGGGTAATCTGAACTGGTCGGCACCGGCCGGTGATCATTCCTATTCTTCAGCCCAAGTGGTGACGGTTGCGGGTGAAGAATTGGTGATTATGCCGACCAACCACGGGCTGAGATTCTTGGATCCTACCACCGGCAAAGTGCGATTGAACTACGAATGGATGCACAAAGGTTACCGCGCGTTGCAGGCCCAGGTTGTCGCCGACGACAGCATCGTGATCTCTTCCGGACAGGGCACCGGCACCAGACGGATCAAGATCACGAAATCGGGAGACGCATTGACGACCACAGAGGAGTGGTACAACCGCGTCTTCAAACCCGACTTCAACGACTTTGTGCTCTTTGAAGGACACCTCTACGGATTCGACGGCGGGCTCTTCGCCTGTTTCGGCGCGGCTACCGGTGAACGCAAATGGAAAGGTGGTCGCTACGGCAAGGGGCAGGTTCTCCTGCTCGAGGATTCGGGACTACTCCTGGTCGCCGGCGAACGTGGTCAGGGCGTGCTCCTGAAAGCCACCCCGGAAGATCACGAGGAACTGGCGACGGCCCAATTGCTCAAGGGCAAGACCTGGAATCACCCCGTCGTCGTCGGAGATCGGCTCTACATCCGCAATGGTGAGGAAGCCGCGTGTTACCGATTGCCCTTGGCCCAATCACCGTCGCCGACTCCCAAGGTGGCTGAGAATGTGGATTGATCTCCCTCAGCGTGAACCCAGCCAATCCGCGAGTGTCGTCAGGTTCTCGCTGAAGACGCCGCTAGCGACGAACCTCTCACCCCGGCGAAACTTCGGTTGTCCGACCAAACGTTGATTCGAATAGCGCGATACCCAACGGCCTTGAGTATCCAATTCGGAAACAATTCGCGCGACGGTGGAATCAGCGATCTTGCGCTCCTTGCCTCCACCACCGTTCTTGAGCACATTGAACTCCCGCTCAATCGCATCGAGCCGTGACGCGATCTTCCATCCATAGTGGCTCGGCAGGTTTGAGTCCGAATTGGTGAGTCGGTAGTCCTTCGTCCCCGGGCGGCGGGTCATGTAGAGCGGACGGTTGTTCCGCAGCTCGTAGTAGCGGGCCAGACGACCATCAGGGAGACGGGAGCGTTTCAGGTAGGCCAAGGCCCTGGGGATCGGCTGCAAGTATTTAGCATCGCCAGTCTGGCGATGGGTCTCCATCAGCACCTCCATCACGTCCTGGGACTCGCCACCGGAAACCGCTGGTGGCTCGAAGCGACGGGCCCAGATCGGATGCATGTCGTAACCGTATTGCTGCGCCCAGGCAGGTTGTGGATCGGGCATCTGTGCGAGGACCAGGAAATCGCCCAATCTTCGCATCGCCGCCGCAAATCGTTCATCCCGATAAACCCGATGCGCGTCGATCAGCACCGGCAAAACGTATCCCGCCACCCCGTCGTTCAGCGTGTATCGGTTCCAGTAGTCCTTGACCTTGCCTTGCGTGCGCCAGTCGTAGGAAGGGTAACTCGCGGACACGATCTTTTGTCGGGCCACCGGTCCCGTCCATACCTGTGGAAAGCCTCCGTTGGGAAACTGTGCTTGGAGCAAAGCCTCCAAGGCGTACTTCGACGCCTCATGGATTCGCTCGTCCTTGAACCCAAGCGCCTCGTCGCAGTGGATCAGGAATTGCATCGCGGACTGCGACTGACCGTCATCAAAGGAGGAATTGTTCTTCCCCCGTCGATTCCCTTTGCCGTTGCGATATAGTCCGGCGGCACGGTTGGCGGAATCGAAATCAATCACCTGCGTCCAACCACCGGACTTGAGTTGACCATAGACCAGCGCATGTGCTGTCTCCTGCGCCGCCCGTTGATAGTAGACATCCCCCGTGGCTTTGAAGGCGGCGAGGTAGGCCATTCCGACCGTTGGGGTGGCAGGTGGTTGCACGCAGATCTGCGAAGGGGTGGCCGGACCCTCGGCGAGCCGTTTACGCAGATCGGGCGAGTAGTAGTAGACGTATCCACCCCGGAGCGCCAACCGGTCGTGGTAGTAGGTCGCCGCTTTCTTCATGGCCGCGGCAACCGCTTCCGGGGTCGGCTGCGCCACGAGGCAATTGCCGCCGGCCATCACAATCGAAATGAACACGGGGCAAAAGGTTGACCGCATGCGTTTCGGACGACGCGGCCCCGAGACGGATTCACCCGGCTCTACGATGGATGATCTGAGGTGTTCCTTGTTTACCGACAGCGCCACTGGTATCGACGGGGATCGGTTCAAGTCATGGATTCTCTTTTCCGAACACTACCGCTACTCCTCGCGTGCTGCCTGACGGGGTTGTCGCAGAGCAATCCGGCCTCCCTCAGGGCGGGAGCCGCCGCCGTTGATATTTCGCCTGCGATCGGTGTTTCGCTAGATGGGCTGTTGCAGAAGCACGGCCCGATCAAGCGGGTGGTCGATCCGCTCTATGCTCGCTGCCTGGTTCTCGACGACGGTTCGACCCGGTTGCCAATTGTCATGGTGGATGCCTGTCTGCTTTCCGGGAAGGTCATCGATCGGGCGAAGACATTGACCGCCAAACAGACCGGGCAGGCCACCGATCGGATTTTGATCGCAGCCACCCACACGCACATGGCGCCTCGTCTCGCCGGTTGGACGGACAGCGAGATCGATCGGAAATACTACGACCAGGTGACGGGAGGAATCGCCAAGGCAATCGGACTGTCGATCGAACGATTGGCGCCGGCCAAGATCGGTTGGGATTCGATTGATCGGAAACAGTATCTCAACAATCGACGTTGGATCATGAAACCCGGCACCGTCGGACCCAATCCGTTCGGCGAACGGGGTGACAGGGTTGTCATGGGAGGGAGCCCGGCGAAGAACCGGGACCGACCGGCCGGCCCGGTGGATCCCGCATTCACCGTGATCTCAGTTCGCCATCTGGATGATCGCCCGCTCGCGTTGCTTGCCAACTTCGGCATTCACTACGGCACGAACCAGAAAGGCGTCGCTAGCGCGGATTACTTCGGGCACTTCGCCAAGTCGGTGGAAGCTGCCCTTACCGATGGTGCTGAGTATCCATCCATGGTCGCGCTCATTTCCAATGGTGCCAGTGCTGATGTCGGTTCCCGCGGTGGTGATTTCAAACGCATACGTCAGTTCGCCGATGCTTTGGCCAAGGACGCCCATCAACTGACGCAACGAATCAATCATCGCGCAGATGTCGCGTTGGGAATGAGTGAAACGCAGATCGAATTGGGAGTGCGTAAGCCCGAGGCCAATCGCCTGACATGGGCTCGCAATGTTCTGTCATCGAAATCGAAAGGCCCAACCCATCGATGGACCCGGATATTCGCCGAGGAAGCCATTCACATGGCGAAATACCCGGACTGCATGTCGATCAAGCTCCAAGCCCTGCGCATTGGCGATCTGGCAATCGTTGGCATTCCCGGTGAGGTGTTTGCCGGCACGGGCCTGGCACTCCGGCGTGACAGTCCACTCAAGACGACCATGACGATCTCCCATGCCAACGACTGGCACGGCTACATTCCCACTCCGGAACAACACGAACTCGGCGGCATGGAAGTCTGGCCCCGCCGCGCCAGCTATCTGGAGCGTGAAGCATCCACCAAGATTCGCACCCAACTGAACCGGATGTTGCGTAGCCTGTCCGCGGTTGAATGACCAGCAGGGAACAAAAGTCTGATCCCGATCCATTTCTACTCATGAAGAAGATTTCTCTCCTCATCGCGACGGCATGCGTCTGCTTGTCCACAACTGTGGACTCACAGGCCGCGGCCAAGACCATTCGACTCCTGACCATTGGGAACAGCTTCGCAGAGAACGCCCTGATTTATCTCCCGCAGATCGTCGAAGCATCCGGCAAAAAGCTGATTGTCGGCCGCGCCAACCTGGGAGGGTGCACGTTGGAAAGGCATTGGAAACATGTCGCTCAGCATGAGGCTGATCCAGACGGCAAGGGCGGTTCACCTTATCGCGGTGGCAAATACTCGCTGAAAGATATGCTGACCAAGGACAAATGGGATTTCATTACGATCCAGCAAGTCAGCTACAAGAGCCACGATCCGAAGACCTATCAACCCTTCGCCGACAATCTGCACGCCTACATCAAGAAACACGCTCCGGCCGCCAAGATCGTGGCGCATCAGATCTGGGCGTACCGCATCGACGATCCCCGCTTCAAACCCGCGAACAAAGGGCGTGAACCGCACACGCACCGTGTGATCTATGAACAGGTTCGCCAGGCCTACCACTCCCTCGCGAAGAAACTGGATCTCGGGATCCTCCCCAGCGGTGACGCAATGTTCCTCGCCGACATCGACAAGGAATGGGGATACCAGGTCGACAAGGGATTCGACTTCGAGAACGCAACGTATCCGAGCCGGCCGAGCCAAACCTATTCTCTTCATACCGGCTGGTTTTGGAAGAAAGAGAAAGGTGGCAGCGCTCTGCTCGATTCACTGAATTGGCACAGCAATATTGGTCCACTATTTTGAGTTGCTCCGCATCGGCGGCACGCGTTTCATCGGAAAGCGAGTGAATCCATTCGCCAGAAGCGAATTGCGAAACAATGGCTGATATCGTTTTCAACTGTGCCGATTGCGGACAGAAATTCAATGCGCCGGAGGATTCAACCGGGACGGAGTTCGAATGCCGTGAATGCGGAGCCAAGGTAATCGTTCCCAGCGCCACGCCCACGCCCACGCCCACGCCCGGGCCCACGACGCCAGGTTCACAACCCGCGGCAACAAGCAGATGTTCTATGAATGGCCTTTCGCTGGAGCTGAAGCAGGGCAAGAAGGGCGTGAATCTGTGTATCAGTGGACCAGAGACTGACCACCGCATCGCTCTCCGTTGGATCAACAAGGTCGTGGTGGACCTGGGGGACACGACTCTCGGTTTTGTCGGCAAGCTGATTCTCTTGATCGTCCTCCTCGTTGGCACGGCTGGAATCGGCGTGATCATAGCCTTCTTTCTGGGGCTCTCGCCGACCCGACGCCAACCCACCTTG